>Ga0206794_1013_pt1 | contig 52761 bp, 52 predicted proteins | sample Alteio_BWOrgCont_70_FD_152877 | JGI IMG/M metagenome (GOLD analysis project Ga0206794, IMG submission 152877) | Enriched cells from forest soil in Barre Woods Harvard Forest LTER site, Petersham, Massachusetts, United States -... | ecosystem: Environmental > Terrestrial > Soil > Temperate forest >...
ACAGTTGACGGGGAAAAGAGACGTTTGATGGTGGCCTCGCTTCGCTACCATGACACATTTGTAAGAACGGAGGGCGCATGGCTGTTTGCGGAGCGTTTGCTCTATGTCGACTGGCTGGAGGAGCGCGCATTATCATAACCCTCGAACTGCCAAACGGAGTCGACGAAACTCACTTGCAGTGCCAGGGAGTCGTAGATGAACGTTCGAGCGATCGACCAAAAGCGGCTTGTAATCGTGGGCGCTACAGGAATGGTGGGTGGTTACGCCCTTCGCTACGCGCTCGAACACCCCGCCATCGGATCCGCGACGTCTATTGGGCGTAGGGAACTCGGCATCTCGCACCCCAAGCTGCATGAAGTTGTGCATCAAGACTTCGGTAATTGCTCAGCACTCACGCAGGCGCTCTCGGATCAGGACGCAGCGGTCTTTTGCATGGGCACATATACGGGCACCGTGCCAGACGCCCAGCTCCGTGCAATAACCGTCGATTACACGATAGAGTTTGCGAGAGTTCTTCGCAGTAGTAGTCCCGACGCGGCGTTTTCTTTCCTGAGCGGGAGTGGCGCCGACCCCACGGGACGAAGCCGTATGGCTTTTGCTCGTTACAAGGGAGAAGCAGAGAATGCACTCCGCGCGTCGGGATTCCCAAGTCTTTACATCTTCAGGCCTGCCTACATTTACCCCGTGGAGCCGCGAAAGGAACCGAATTTTAGCTACCGCTTGATGCGAGGGATCTACCCGGCGTTTCGGACGTTGTTCCCCAATCAGGTAATCAGGGCCGATGACTTGGCCAGAGCTATGGTGGATGTCGTGGTTGGTGGGATGGGAGTCGCTCCAAGCATGGTTTTCGAGAATCGTGACATCCGAGCTCTGATACAGCCGCCTCATCCGCAACGGGGTGCCGCAGTGAAGGGGCGCAAATGACACAACGCCGAGCCCGAAAGCAGCCCTGCGAAGCCCATGACATCTTGAATGCTCGGGATGCTGAGCGAACAGATGCACTTGAGAAGGCCAATGAAGAGTTGAAAGCAGCGCAGGCGGAGCTGCAGAGACGATGGCAGTACCTCGCGGAGGCTCAGAAGTTGAGTCATTCGGGGACATTCGGGTGGAAGGTAAGCAGCGGGGAGCTCGTCTGGTCTGACGAAACCTGCAGAATTCTGGGCTTCGCACGACAAACGAATCCTACGCTCGACCTGGTATTCGACAGAATTCACCCTGAGGACCTAGACCGCATGCGAGAGGTCAAGGACCGTGCCGCGCGGAACGGCATGGATTTGGATGTCGAGCATCGAATTCTCCTGCCCGATGGCGCCATCAAGTATCTGCACGCGGTTGCCCATGCGGGACGAGACAGCTCCGGAAATCTCGAATACATGGGCGTAGTTACCGACATAACCGAACGCAAACGGGCCGACGAAGAGCGCCAGGCCCTGTCACGCAACTTACAAGAGAGTAACGCCAGGCTCGAAGAAGCCGAGCGCGTCGCCCACCTGGGCTACTGGATATGGAATCTTGAGACAAATCGAGTGGTCTTTTCGAACGAAACCTGCCGCATCTATGGGATTAAGCCGCAGGAAGATTCCATTGATCTAGCGGCAATTAGAGACCTGATCCACCCTGAAGACCGAGGGTATGTGTTCGAGAACGCGGAGCGAGCGGTTCGTGACGGGGTACACATCGAAACGGAACACCGCCTCATTCGTCCCAGCGGTGAGATACGCATCGTTTACAGTCGCGGCGATTTGACTAGAGACGAATCGGGGCGACCCTACGAAATGTTCGGTACGTGCCAGGACATCACAGAGCGAAAGCACGCAGAGCAAGAACTCCAAATCCTGTACCGCGATTTGCAAGAAAGCAAGACCTCGCTCGATGAAGCCCAACGCGTCGCACATGTTGGCTACTGGGAGTGGAATCTTGAGACAACTGAGGTCATCTGGTCTGACGAGACCTATCGCATCTTCGGACTCAAACCGCAGGAACGTCGCATGGACATCGCAATGGTCCGAGAAATGGTCCACCCTGAGGACCGAGAAGATCTCTACGGCGGAGTGGACCTGGAGCTTGATGCCGGCGTGCACCCCGTTGCTGAATTTCGGATCGTCACTCCAAGTGGAGAAGTGCGCACGGTGCACGCGATCACCTCAAAGCTTTGGGGCACGATACCGGGTGATCCGGCAAATGAGGCACCCGGAAAGGCCCGCAGGCTGTTCGGTACCGTTCAAGACGTCACGGAATTAAAGCGCGCAGAGGAAGCCCAACTTGCCCTGTCCCGGGATTTGCAAGAAAGCAAAGCTTGGCTCGAAGAAGCCCAACGCGTTGCCCATCTCGGCTACTGGGTATGGGATCTTGAGACGAATCAGGTGATCTGGTCTGAAGAAACCTACCGCATCTTTGGGTTGACGCCACAGATGGCCTCCATGGACATAGCGATCGTAGGCGAAATGTTCCATCCGGATGATCGAGAGGCCGTATTTCGGAAAGCAGAAGAGGCTATCCGTTCTGGAACGCGCGCTGACTGTGAACATCGACTCATTCGTCCCGATGGGGAAATACGGGTCGTCCATAGCTTGGGCGACTTGAAGAAAAACTCAGAAGGGCGAACCCAAATGTTCGGTACGACTCAGGACATCACCGACCGGAAACGTGCAGAGGAGGAGCGCCAAGTCCTGTACCGCGAATTGCAAGAAAGCAAGGTCTCGCTCGAAGAAGCCGAACGCCTTGCCCATGTAGGGTCCTGGGTATGGGATCTTGAGAAGAATCACGTGACCTATTCGGACGAATATTACCGCATCTTTGGGCTAGTCCCAAGAAAGGACCCCATTGATATTGCGACAGTGCGCGAAATGATCCACCCTGAGGATCGAGACTATGTCTCTCGGATCGCAGAAGAGGCCATTCGTTCTGGTCAGCGCGCTGAATGCGAACACCGGATCCTTCGTCCCAACGGAGAAATTCGCATTGTGCACAGTCTGGGCGATTTGAAGAAGGACGCATCGGGACGGCCCTATCAAATGTTCGGTGTAAGCCAGGACATTACTGACCGCAAACTTGCAGAACAAGCTCTGCGGCGAAGCCAGTTCTACCTAAGCGAAGGGGAGCGCCTAGCTCATATGGGAAGCTGGGCATCGAGAGATTTAGGAATCCGTCGGTCTGACGATTTAAATATCTATTGGTCTGACGAGGTCTACAAGATTTACGGGCTTGATCCGAAAAACGGGACTCCGAACCTTCAGCAGTATTTGGCTGCGATCCATCCCCAGGACCGAGCCTCGATGGCTGAAACAATAGACATGATGCATGAGCAGCGCTGCGGCTGCGATGTCACGAAGCGAATAGTTCGTCCGGATGGGGAGATACGATACGTCCGCTGTGTCGGTATTCCGGTGGTTGAAGATGGAATTTTCCAGGGATTCCACGGCACCACAATGGATGTCACAGCGCAGGAGATATTGACTCAGGAGTTGCGCCGGGAACAAGAGTACCTGGCGGAAGCACAAAGCTTGACCCATGTCGGCAGCTGGGCGTGCAATCTGGCCACGCGTGAGATTTTTCATTCGTCGGACGAAAACGCCCGGCTCTACGGTTTCGATTCCAGCCAAGGTCCGCTTCCATTTGACCTCTTTTACGCAACAATTCTTCCGGAAGATGAACGCATTATCAGAGCAAAGCTTGAGAATGCAATTAGCGCAGGCGCGGATTATGACGTCGATTTTCGGATTCGCCGTACCGATGGCGCTATCAGGTTTCTGCGCGGCATCGGGCACCACAATCCCACTCAGGAAACCGGTGAGTACTTTGGCATCACAATGGACATAACGGACCGAAAGCGAGCCGAGGAAGAGCGCGAAAGGTTGCGCCAGTTAGAGGCTGATCTCGCACACATCAACCGGGTCAACATGATGGGAGAGCTGGCTGCGGCGCTGGCGCACGAAATCAAGCAACCCATCGCTGCCTCGATCACGAGCGCAAACGCTCTTTTGCGATGGTTGGCGCATGATCCACCCGACCTGGAAAGAGCGCGGGCAGCAGCAGCCAGGATTGAGCAAGACGGCAATCGCGCAGCCGACGTTATAAACAGTTTGCAGTCCTTTTTTAGAAGGGGCACACCTGCAAGGCGTCAAAGCGTCGATTTGAAGGAAATAGTCGGAGAGATGAGCGTTCTACTGAGGGCCGAGGCGGATCGGCACTCAATCACCATCAATAGCGAACTCGATGCTGATATGCCCAAGATCGTGGCCAACCGAGTGCAACTTCAGCAAGTCCTGCTCAATCTGATGCTAAATGCACTTGAAGCCATGAAAGATGCCGGAGGCGAATTGACCATCAGGTCACGAACGGATGAAGACGGTCGGCTGCTCGTTTCCGTCAGTGATACTGGAGTCGGCCTTCTTGCGGAAAATACTGAACGGATTTTTGATCCTTTTCATACCACGAAGCCGCAGGGCACGGGTATGGGGCTGACCATAACGCGATCGATTGTAGAGTCTCACGGAGGGCGCGTGTGGGCAACTGCAAATCAGGGAGCTGGCGCAACTTTCTCTTTCACGCTTCCGGGCAAAACTGAGGCTTATATATGAAAGCCGCGGATCTTCCCACAGTATTCATCATTGATGATGATCGAAGTATGCGCCAGGCTGTCCAGGATCTGGTCGAATCGGTGGGCCTTCGCGCCGAATCCTTTGCGACTGGCGGAGAGTTCTTACGTAGAGGGCGTACAACCAGCCCAAGTTGCCTTGTTTTGGATGTGAGGCTGCCGCAGATGAGTGGGCTCGATTTCCAAAATCGTCTAGCCGAGAGTGGCATGCAAATTCCGATTATTTTTATAACGGCGCACGGAGACGTGCCTATGTCAGTTAAGGCACTGAAAGCGGGTGCCGTAGAATTCTTGACGAAGCCTTTTCGGGATCAAGATCTGCTGGACGCAATTCAGCAGGCTCTCCAACTTGACCGTGCGACCCGAGAACAGCAGGCCGAGATTCTCGATGTGCAGGAGCGCTACCAAACCTTGACTCCGCGAGAACGAGAGGTGATGGCTCTCGTTGTTTCGGGATTGCTCAACAAACAGATTGCATCAGAGATCGGAGCCAGCGAGGCCACTGTAAAAATCCATCGAGGCAACATGATGCAGAAGATGCATGTGGGGTCGCTAATCGAGTTGGTCCGCATGGCCGATAAACTAAAGCTCATTCCTCTTAAATAATGTGGCGCTCCACTTCGGTGGCTAGTTGACTTCTCCGCGAGTTCTATTCAACTACCCCCTGAGTATTAGTTTGCTCGTCCACGGTCCGATTGCGCCGGCCCTGTGCAGAACTTTACCTTCGCCCATGGGGATAATGGCCGCTGAGCGTGGAGGACACAAGTCTTACTCGCATCCGCGGTTTAATGCATGAGACTTCGCGCGAATGGTGCCCTGCATGAAGGCAGGTATCAATGCCATGGATAGTACCTTGACCAGTGTCTTGGCCGCTCTTAGCGGTTCCGTGATCGGCGCCACAACTCCGGTCCTCAGTAATTTCGTCCTCCAGCGAAGTGTTACTCAGCGGGAGTTGACCAATCGCGAGATAGCCCAACGGGAAGAGCTCTATTCGGAGTTCATCACTAAGGGAACATCGTGCTACGCAAAGGCGCTTTCGCAAAGTCTGGACAACATCGACGAACTCGCGGCGATATACGCATTGGTGAACAGAATTAGGCTCTTTGCGTCCAGTAGTGTGCTTGAGGCTGCAGATGTATTTGTGAAAATCCTTGTCGAACGCTATGATGACGAGGCAGCTCCTCTCGTTGTGATTGTTGGCGGCGGCTTTGGCGGGCTTGCTGCTGCCAAGGGATTGAAGCGCTCCCGTGTCAACGTGCTACTCATCGATCGCCGAATCATCATGTCTTTCAGCCTCTTCTATATCAGGTTGCAACGTCAGTTCTGGCGCCCGGCCAGATAACGTCGCCGATTCGCAACCTCCTTGCAAATCAGGCAAATACGTCCGTGATGCTGGGCAATGTGACCGGAGTTGATGCAGCAGGTAAGCAGGTCATTGTGGAAGCAGATGACAAGGTTGGCTTGAAAATCAGATACGAGTACCTGATTCTCGCAACGGGAGCTAATCACAGCTACTTCGGCCATGACGAATTCGCCGCCTTCGCTCCTGGGCTGAAGAGTCTTGCGGACGCTGAAGGACTTCGGAACCGCATACTCGAAGTCTTTGAAAAGGCTGAAATCGAAGACGATCCGGAGAGGCACCAGGCGCTAATGACCTTTGTGATGGTCGGCGCTGGACCCACTGGTGTCGAGATAGCAAGTGCAATCGCTGTCATGGCACGAACCTCGTTACGACGAGACTTCCGGCGTATTGATCCGACGTCCGCTCATGTCGTTCTTGTTGAGGTGGGAGCACCACCACTTTGCCACTTTTTCTGAAAAGCTCTCCGAAGCAGCGATGCGGCGGTTGACAAGCCTTGGAGTCGATGTCCGTTTGGGCGTTGCGGTGCAAGTGATCGACGAGAAGGGCGTGGTCATGGGAAACGAGCGAGTTCGGGCCAAGACTGTTGTTTGGACGGCCGGTGTCGCGCCTTCGCCTGCTGGAAAGTGGCTAGGAACTGTAGTGGACCGCGCGGGCCGCGTTCGGATTCAGCCAGACATTACAGTTCCTGAACATGCGGATATCTTTGTTATTGGCGACACGGCATCGCTCGATCAAGACGGCCACCCGTTACGTGGAGTCGCGCAAGTTGCGATGCAGCAAGGCAAGTATCCGGCGATGTCCATCATTCGGAGGGTCGCCGGACATTCTCCATTGCTCCCGTTTCGCTATTTTGACAAAGCGAATCTTGCTGTTGTGGGTAGGACTTTCGCGGTTCTGCAGAGTGCCGGTTCCCAGTTGAGCGGCTTTATTGGCTGGCTAGTATGGGCTTTTATACATATCCAATTTCTGGCCGAAGCGAGCCTGCGATTCAGTGTCTTTCTGCAATGGACCTGGACCTACATAAGCGGCAAACGCACGGCGCGACTGATCATCCGGCAACGAGCCAATGATTGAGCCTGGCACGCAGGCGGCGGTTCCCACACCTGCTTTCTTTTGAATCCGGCCCCGTCATCTCGTTAATACATCTTGCTTATTCCACTCCTCTTCCTGTTCTAGCCGACTACCACTTCGGTAGTAATTTTCTCGACCACCGCCCGATTGCGATGCGTTTGTTGATTGCGATACTTTTCGTACATGACGATCGAGCGCACTTCACGCCTTCTAGCAATTCTGGACGACGACACGTCAGTTCAGAGTGCGTTGCAAGACCTGATGGAAGCGGAGGGCATGTGCGCGCTGTGTTTCAGTTCCGCTGAGCAGTTTCTGCATTCCGGAGCCAGACACAAGGTAGGATGCCTTATCGCCGACATTCAAATGCCGGGCATGACTGGTATCGAACTGCAAGTACATCTTAAGACTGAACGATGCTCAATACCTATCATCTTCATCACCGGACGCGGCGACATTGCATTGGCAGTAAGTGCGATGAAGCATGGTGCGATTGACTTTCATACCAAACCGGTTGACGGAACTTTGCTGCTTAGTTCGGTGGAACGGGCGTTGCAGCAGAATCTCGCCAACCGCCGAGAGGCAATCGAACATGCCTGCGCAGTCGCTCGATATCAATCATTGACGCCCAGAGAGCGGCAGGTGTTGCCGATGTTGACCAGCGGTCTGCTAAACAAACAAGTGGCATTTGAGTTGGGCATCACCGAGTACACGGTTCAATTGCATCGCGGACACATTATGCGAAAAATGGAAGCAGACTCCTTTGCAGCGTTAGTCAGAATGGCGGACAAGGTTTGTCTTCATATCCCAGATCGCCAAGAGAGCCCGCAGCAAGCCGCTCTGACAGGATTCCGACCCCGACTCAATGTGGGCGCGGATGCACTGCATGAACACAACATCGGCATCCAAGCCTTCAGTCAAAGCTGGTCTCCAGCCGCGAAAAGACTAACGCGCATTGCTGGGACATGAAACAACCTCGTTCTATCTGGCCCATCGCGAACGGACCATCCCCGCTCCACGCTTTGAGAAGGGGGCCCGTAAATATTCACGGTCTAGTTTATCTAGCTCGCAATGTAACGTGCCATCAGGCGTCAGGTGGTTTGCGCGTCTTTGTGTGCGGCATCCGTAGTTCCACTGGCGGCAGTCCTCCCTCCATCAAGAGGCCGATATAACGTGCCCCTGTTGGCGATGATGCATGATCAGCGGTATCCGGGACTGTTATACCAGGCCTTCGCCAGTTCCATGGATGGGAATTCGACCACGGCCGCTCCGTCTACGGCGTCGCCTTCCAGTTGTTCGAAAGGTGTGTAGCCGCCACGCTCCTTGCGCCGTATCGTTCCAGAGTTGGCCCGATCTTCGACCAATAGGTCTCGAGTTCAGAACGGTCGACGACTTCTTGACAGATATACACGAAACATGCAGCCATGAATCACCTCACTCGCAGAAATAACTTCCAACTGCATTTTGCCGAGTCGTCCAGAGTCAGCTGGTGAGTTTTAGATCGAGGCTCTCGACCAGCCGTCTACTCCCTCGCTCCGGGAATGCCAAGGGCCGGATTATGGCGGCTGGCCTCAGATGGATAGATGGCTCGTACCTTTTATTTGTAGAGCCAAGGCTTATAGGCTATCTCGATGTTGTATCCGTCCGGGTCGCCGATGTTTGCCGCGAAGTAGTCGGCACGCCATTCGGGCCGAAGGCTTGGTTCCTTGTTTGAAGTAGCTCCCGCGTCTATCGCCGCCTTGTAGCTGGCCCTTACAGCGTCCGCGCTCTTGGCGGTGAATGCGACGTAAAGGTCTTCGTCGACTTCGCCATTCTTCAGCCAGAAACCAGGCTCGGTATTGATTGCGAAACCAAGCAGTTGATCGATCTCGTAGGGCATGTCGATGCCAAGCGGCTTAAGCATCTTCTTGTAAAATTCGCTCGACCGTTTCAGCTCAGAGACGGGGAGATAAATATGGTCGATAATCATGGCTTTCCTCTTTTCGTTTGTTTTTGACAGCCCCGATCAGGGTTCTGCTGAATCCTGAACCGGGCCGGCCGTGGGTGATGGCGTCATCGGGCATGGATTTCTTCTCCGTTAGCTGAGACCTTCAACAATGAGTCCGTGATAGGTCGCCCCGAGTCTGCGGTGCTTGGCGATGTCTTGGTAGGCCTCGCTGCTAATCCAATCCTTTGCGGCTTTTACGCTCGGGAATTTCACAATGACCATTCCCTCAATCGGATTACCTTCAAGGACTTCGTGCTTTCCATCGGCTGCGAGCACTTCGATAGGATGACCCTTAATCGTTGCTTTGATTCCAGCCCGATATTTGTCGAGCTCTTTTTGATCGATGGTTTTAGTTCTGGTGAAGACAATGTATGCTGACATGATCGTTCTCCTTCTTTGTTAATCGATTACCGAAATTCCTATTGAAACCCTTGGGCCGTAGCCCGCGTTGCTTACATGTTGCCGCCGTTCGCGTAGATGATTTCTCCCGTGAGCCATCCCGCATCATCCGAGGCAAGAAATAAGGCCACCCGCGCGATGTCCTCAGGTCGGCCGACGCGCCCCAGCGGCGTACTCGCGATTATCTGCTTCTTAGCCTCCGCTCCCATGACGCCCGCCGCGTGCGCACCCTCCGTTTCGGTTCCACCGGGACTGAGAGTGTTAACGCGGATTTTTCTGGGGCCTAACTCTTTTGAGAGTACGCGCGTCAAGCCATTGACAGCGCTCTTTGACGCCACGTAGATCGAAAGGGTCTGGTAGGCAGCAACACTGGCCGTCGATCCGATATTGATAATGCTCCCACCTTCCGCCCCGAAGGCCGGCAAAGCGGCTTCGATCATGAGAAATGTGCCCAGCACATTCGTGTTGAACTGACGGTGAAATTCCTGCTCGCTGAACTGCTCGAAGGGCGCAAATGAGAAGACGCCTGCGTTGTTCACGAGCACATCCAGGCGGCCGAAGGCTTTTTGGGCTCCCGCGACGAGGCGTTGCGCGTCGGACCTCTGCGCCACGTCGCCTTGCACCGCGATGGCTCGACCGCCGTTGCCGGTGATCTCGCGCACCACCTGCTCCGCGCCCGCTTGATCGCGCGCATAATTCACGATCACCGCCGCGCCTTCGACGCCGAAAGCTTTTGCAATGCCAGCACCGATTCCTTTTGAAGCGCCTGTCACTATCGCAACCTTACTATCGAGTCTTTTCATGATGGGTTCCTTTGTTCTTGCCGGCCGGTGGCAGCCACGCTCAGCGCACCTTGGCGAAGCAGTCGCGAATCTCCTTGGCGTGCAGCGCTGGTTGCTCCCAGGCGGCGACGTGGCCCCCACGATCCAGGATGTTGTAATGGATCAGGTGCGGCATCCACCGATTGACCCAGCGCCACGAGGGGCGGATGGTCTCGCGCGGATAGACGCTGACGCCTACGGGAATCTCCAGTCTTACGGATGCTAGGCCGCTAGCGGAGCTCTCCCAATACCGCAGCGCGGAGGAGGTCGCGGTCCCCGGCAACCAGTAGAGCATCATGTTGTCCAGCATCTCGTCCAGGGTCAGGGCATCCTCGCGGTTTCCCTGATTGTCGGTCCAGGCCCACATCTTCTCGTAGATGCAGGCCGCCTGGCCGACCGGCGAGTCGGCGAGTCCGTAGCCCAGCGTCTGCGGCCGCGTCGATTGCTGCTTGAAATAGCCAGAGCCCTTTTCCTCCCAATGGACCAGCGACGCCGCGGCGGCCTGCTCGAACGGATCCATGTCCTTAAGCTGGTCGGGCTCAGGAAACGTCAACGGCATGTTGACGTGGATCGCCGCGCAGTCATCGGGCTTCATCGCTCCGATGGCCGTGGTCACCACCGAGCCCCAATCCCCTCCTTGCGCGACCCAGCGTGTGTAACCGAGGCGCCGCATCAGCGTGATCCAGGCGCCAGCGATCCGGGGAATGCCCCAGCCCGTCTCAGTTGCCTTGTCGGAGAAGCCGTGACCAGGGAGCGAGGGGGCGATTACGTGGAAGGCGTCCTCGGCCTTGCCGCCATGGGCGGTCGGGTCGGTCAGGGCACCGATGATCTTCATGAATTCAATCACCGAACTTGGCCAGCTGTGAGTGATGATCAGCGGCAGCGCGTTCTCGTGCTTCGAGCGGACATGCAGGAAATGGATGTCGAGGCCGTCGATGGCGGTCTTGTACTGGCCCCAATCGTTCAGCATCGCCTCGCAGCGGCGCCAGTCGTAGCGGTGACGCCAGTGATCGACCAGCGCCTTGACCTTGGCGAGCGGGGCGCCCTGGATCCAGTCGTCGACTGTCTCCGCGTCCGGCCAGCGGGTCCGGTCGATGCGGCGGTTGAGGTCCTCGAGGTCTGCCTGCGGGACGGCGAGGGTGAAGGGGGTGATGGCGTCATTGGGCATGGATTTATTCTCCGTTCGGTACAGTTGAACCATTTCCGGGGCGTGCCCGTCGAACGACTCATGACCCTACAAAAGCACGCAGCGAAACGCGATTTCCGAGGCCTGATCCGTAGGCAAGCTGTCCCACGAGTGGGCCGAGGTCCTCGATGTTGCGTGAAGCGTCAAGATGGCGGGCATCCACGCCCTCGAAGCCGATCTCCTTGGCCAGGGTCATCACTGTCGAGCGTGCGGCCTCATCATCGTCCGCGCAACTAAACACCGTAGGTTTTTCGCCGCTCGCCGGATTGCGGATCAATGCCACCGTTCCATGGATCAAGGAACGGCGACGATCCTTCCGGTCGAGCTGTTACCGTTCAGGTTGTGATATGCGTCCTCGCAACCAGCCGCCGCAGCATTGGCGCGAGATCTGGCGCCTTATAGAACGGATGTCCACGGAAGATCTCCGCGCATTTTTCATCCAGGGTGCTGAGGGCCTCATTCACCTTCGGTGCGGCTTCCCGAACCTCGCCTATTCGTTCGCGGACGAACAACAAATTCTCGGGATCGACGTAGCCTGCCTCTATGAAGCCACGCGTCTTCTTGGCACACCGGCAGGGGTTCGCCTGGTTCACCAGTCCGCACTTGTCGTTCATAAAGTTGCGCAAGTCTCGCCGCGCACGGGCCAGGCGTTGTCGAAAGTTGTCGGGAGTGATCTCCAACACCTCAGCAGCAACGGTATCGCCAACCTCGAAGATCGCACCGAGAATAAAGGTCAAGCGTTGTTCACGATCAAGGCAAAGAAGCATTCCCAAGGTGCAGGAGAGCATCTCCTCGGTCACTAGCAGGTCAGTCTCCGCCGATGTGGCCTTGAGATCGGCCAACTCCAAATCTGGCGTGTCGTCGAGCGCCGCGCCGTAGGAAGCAAAATCGATGGAGGCATGCTGCACCTCCACCTGCCCGCGCTTCATATTGAGCACGTGGTTCACTACGATGCGGTATAGCCAGGTGCGGAAGCTGCTCCGACCCTCAAACGACGAGAGCCGCGTGAGTACTTTGATGAGGATCTCTTGCGTGGCGTCCTCAGCATCCTGCGGATGGTGGAGCATGCGAATGGCGATGTTGTAGATCCACGTTTGGTGCCGCTGGACCAGGTCTTCCAGCGCCTGGTGATCTCCCGAGCGGGCGCGCAGAGCAAGGCTTTGGTCCTCGTGGTCGGGGGAATTATCTGCTAGCTGATTAGTGATAGTCATGGTGCACCTCCAAGCGCCCATATGCCCTGGGTCTATTCTCAGAGAGCCTTGGGTATTGGAGAGAAGTGAGCGCTCACAATGTTCCACTGCCCGCTTTGTTTGATGAAGACCAAGGTAGTTCGGCCATCGATCGAGATAATCTTGCCGTCTTTCGTTACTCCCGTAAACATGTCGTGGGCATTTACGATACCAACGGTATCGCCATACACGCGGCACGATGGTTGCCGGAAGCCGAAGCTCGCTGAGGCTAAGCCCTCCACCACCTCGTTGAGATACATGGCGAAGAGCGGCTTGCCGTCGAATCGGTACGGAACGTGGTCGAACACCTCCAGGTCATCAGAAAGCATCCCCAGGAAAGTCTTGAGGTCGCGCTGATCGAAAGCGTCGGCGAACTGTTTTGCTAAGGCTTGGAGTTCATTCACGCTCATGTTTGTGTCTCCTCTGATGAGTTAGACACACGCCGCGCCACGTTGTGACAGAACTATACGGTCAAATCTGCCCAGTGCCGAGGGCATTTCCAATTTCTAAGAATCTGCCTTGCCGCGGATCCCCAGCGTATGACGGGCAACACTTGAAGCTACCGTGCACGCGTTCGTCTCGGATTAGCATCGACGACGGGAGCACCGGCACGCCGTGAACTGCTTCATATCGCTGCCAATTTAACCGTCCAAACACAACCATTTTTGAATCCATAAAACTGCCAGCGGCAAAGTTATGGGCTTTTGTGACAGCTGCCTTCTCGATCACTACCGGAAGGTCGGCAGTGCGCCAGCGGTTCCCCCGCTTGGATCAACGCAAGGCGCGGTTATCTCAGGATAGCTTGTCGAAGAAGAGATAGATGGTGGCGATCTGACTACCATCCGTCAGCCACTCCACTATATGGGTGCGACGGCGGCGGAGCTTCTTCTCCGAAAACTCGCGAACGATGGGAGTGGAGATAACCTTCGTATTCGTCCATAACTGATCCTGCGATCGTCCACTTGCCCCCCTTCGTTGGGTCGCCTGAAGGGTGTACCGAGGGGTACGTTCAGGCGCCCTCGCTGAGAACGTCCTGTCGTGCATGGTCCATTTGAATATGCGTGTGGAAAGGTAGCCGATGTCGACCGACTTGAGGTTCGTGCTTGCCCAGTTGATGCTCCTGCGCGAACGATGATTTGAAATGGCCCGTCCGGCGATTATCGGAGACTGTGGACGCGCGTTCACTTCTTGAACTCGCTCACGACTTCATACCTTGTCCTAAAAATACGCGGAGGCCCCTGATGAGTCCAGCTCCCATTGGGCGTTATGACCTCGGGGATCGCATCTATGACGCTCATTTGCGACCAATGCCAGGTTCATATCTCGGACGGAATAAAAACCCAGGTTCCCAGTTTACATCTGGTGGAGACATCAAGATGACTCGCATGTCTGACTACTCGCCAAACTCGCCTGCTTGGCGGAAGATTCCCCGCTTTATTGTCGCGAGCGAAGCACGTGAACATGCAAAGCAACTGTACGAAGGAGAATTCTACACGTGAAGGCAACGCCGTCTTTAGAAAGTTACAACCAACTTTTGGCTTCAGCGAGGCAGCGGTTTGAAACCAGCCCCGGCCTGAATACCCTCCGGTCGAACAACGATCCACGCCTGCTGGAAGCCTTTCTCCTCTATTTTTGCGCCATTGGCGCACAGATGACGGAACCCGTGGAGAATTGGATTCGCCGGGCAGCCGATCGCTGCGCGGCCCTGGGACTGTCAGACCATGGAGAAGCTTTGACTCGACACGCCCGGGCCGAAGCCGGTCATCACCTGATGATGATTGCAGATCTTCGGTCACTGGCTGTTCACTGGAATTCACGACACACACCGCAAGTAGATGCCGATGAACTGTTACGCATGCCCCCCAGCTATGGAGCGAGTCGCTATTGCCTGGTTCACGAGGAGAACATTGCTAGTAACAACCCTTATGCGCAGATTGCCATTGAATACGAGATCGAACAGCTTCCCCTGCGCTATGGCGGATTGTTTGTGGCCAGATGCCTGGAAATCTTCGGACCGGAGATTCTTCCCAGTCTAAGCTTTGTGACCGAGCACATTGACCTTGATGTTGGGCACACACAGTTCAACGCACAACAATTGTCAAAGCTGATCGACCTGCTTCCCGAAAGCCTCCCATCCCTGGTAACTGCGGGTACTGCCGCTCTGGATGCCTATGCGCAATTCCTCACTGATTGCGTAGAGCTTGCTGAAAAGCATTGCCAGGTTTCCCCGATCCGGTCGGAAATGCCTTCTAAGTTCTTGTCATGGCAATTGCACGGTCCTGTCCAGGGCACGACTAGTGGCGCAGGAGAAGCATTGCCGGAATGGGTAGACGAGGTAAGATCGCTTCGCGGGGCGGCTCTCTTTGACAACGGCAGGCGGCCTCACTTCCGGACCGGCGATGGGTCCTACACTGATTCTGACCCCATCGATCTCCATTCCTGGCATGTACTGGCCTACGCCGGCGACAGTCTTGTCGGATGTGTACGCGTTTACCCCTTAGCCGGGGGAGGCCCCCCGTGCCTGACAGAGACGCTGCTTGGAGAGGAACAATTCTCCGAAATGCTGCGCGGCCTATGTAAGCATCGTGACAATACGATTGAAATTGGAAGGTGGGTGGTTGACCCCGCGCTCCGCGCTCAGGGCAGTCTTGCTCCAGGTATCGGCGTACAGCTCGCCGCCGGCGCCGGAGCACTCGCATTCGCGCTCGTGAACCAATCAGAAGATGTGAATGGAGTCGCGATCTTTTCCGCTGGATCCCGCGACAAACAATATCTGATGCTGTCTCGCCTCGGCCTGAGACCGGTCTCCGGGGTCAAAACGATAACTTCAACTGAATACGACGACGTGATACGGGTGATGTACTGTACCAACACTGAAGAGTTGCAGTACCGCTTTCGGAGCATGATGGATGCGATGGCAAAAACCATCGGAATCGGTTCCGAATCGGTAGGTCCGGGCAGTAATTCGTTGAAACCGTCCTCTATAAAGCCGAGGCAATTATGCGGACAAATGTAGTTCTCGCTGTGGGCTTCGATCTGTCGTTAATGAGAACTCGAACTCTTGTCCTGCAATCCGCAGGTTACATCGTCGAGTCGGCATCAACGCTCAAGGAGGCCGTGGATCGCTTTCAGGCCGGCGATTTTGACCTTGTGCTCTTGTGCCACTCCATTCCGATGAAAGATAGGGATCGTCTGACCTGCCTGATACGAGCTACCGGCGCGCTCACGCCTGTCGTCTCCATTGCACGGAATCATGGTGAATGCCCTGAGTTTGTAAATGCGACGCTTGAGGATGGCCCGAACGAGTTTCTCGACAGCATTGGAGTGGAATTAGGCAAAGCAGCAAGAAGAGTGGCAAATGGAACGGCTCATTGAAGAGGAGAAGAGGACGCTATACCTCTAACGATCGCAAGAGAATACGGCAGCGCGGTCGCCGATATTTGGGCGCAAGGCCTCGAGGCTTGTCTCACTCGCTCGAAACAAGGACTCAATCCAGCCGGAGGCCCACTTCAAATTTACTTGAAACGACTAGCCGCCCGACAGGTCGAAGACGCAAATCCCCGATGATGTTTTGCGACCGAGAAGCAAGCGACCTTTTTTAGGGCTTGAGCTTGGCATTTCAGCTGAAATCGAGTGCCAATACGCGGTGATCTGATCCTCATTTGTCCGGATGCGTTAACCCATATAGTCAGCCGCGCCGTCTGCCTGGAGATGGCGCAGCGAGTTCGGACCCGCAGATTTACAGTGGAAGCCCGATCCGATGGACAAGGTTCTGGAAGCGTGGGTCGGAGCGCAGAGGATCAAAGGAGGGTCGTTCGAGGACGCCTGGGTTAAACCGCGCTTCATAGCCTTTCTCAAGCCATGAAATGGCTTGATCCTTCTCGCCCAGAGCGGTGTAGATCATGGCAATCTCCGCTATGAGAGGCGAACCAGGATCGGAGCGCTTCTTCAGATCGTTCAGCAGCGTGGTCGCTTCTGCTTTGCGGTTCGATCCGGCATAGGCGCGAGCCAGATTCGCAACAAATATCGGGCTACCTCCGGCTAACCGAATCGCCTGTTGCAATTCCGCGATTGCCTCGCCGAACATCTTCTTTTCAATGTATGCCTGGGCCAATTGATTGTGCGCAAAAGCAAACCCAGGGTTCATCGCGATAGTCTTTCGGCTTTGCTGTATCGATTCGTCCGGAAGGTGCGCGATAAGAAGGAGTTCTGCCAAATCGGCATTAACGATAGGGGAAACGGGATCCAGAATTACCGCCTTTTCCATCTCCGCAATAGCTTCTTTGTTTCGCCCCATCAGGCTCAGGTGCCACGCGTACCAATGATGAGCAGTTGCATAGCCGGGGCTCAACTCCACCGCTCGCTGGAATTCCCTGTCGGCACCCGCGAAGTCCCAGGTAAATCCTTCCAGGCAAAAAGCAAGCGAAGCGTGTGCTTCGCCGAGGCTGTCGTCCAGTTCAAGAGCCTTTCTGGCAGCTGCAAGAGCTAGGGGCATTGCTTCTTTGGCGGGCATCACCGAATATTGCCAATCTCCCAAAAGAGCGTACGTGTCGGCCAGCCCGCTGTAAGCCGCTGCGTAGTTTGGATCCTTGGCGATGGCTTGGTTGAAGTAGTCGACGGCATTCTTCAATCCATCGGCGGTCCGTCGGTTCCACGAGTACCGCCCTTTGAGATATGCCTCGTAAGCTTGGGGATCGATTATCTTTGCGCTCTTGAGGGTCGCCTGCTCACGCGGAGTGACTTCGATCCGGATTTCCTCGGCAATCGCCCTCGCTACCTGATTCTGGACGGTCAGTGTGTCGCGCACATTCCCCTGGTAACTCTGCGCCCAAAGGTGCTTGTCAGCCGGCACCTGGATCAACTGCGCCGTAATCCGCACCTGGTCGCCGGAGCGAAACACCGAGCCTTCCACGACGGCATCTACGTTCAACTCTCGCGCGATCTGTGTGAGCGGTTTGCGGGTTCCTTTGTACATCATCACCGAAGTTCGAGAGACCACGCGTAAGGCCCTGATCTGTGCCAGATCCGTAATCAACTCGTCGGTCATGCCATCTGCAAAATAATCCTGCGAAGCGTCGCCGGAAAAGTTGTCCAAGGGGAGCACGGCCAAGGATCGGATACCCGTGGGCCGACGTACCCAAGAAAGAGCGAGAAAGACCGCAAGAATTGATAATCCCAGGATCAGCGCCCCAGCAAAAGCGATCCGCCGCGCCTTCCATCGTCGCCGTTTTGGAGCAGTTACATCGGTTAAGGCCTGGACCATTAAGTTTTGCGGCGCCGGGTTCGAGTCGCTGGATGCAGGGGTTTGAGGGGGGGATTCAGGGGGCACAGTTACGAGCCTGTCGGTCCCACTATCAAAATCGCCGATCGACACCTCGGCGATAAACCGGTAGCCACGTTTTGGGAGAGTCTCGATATAGCGGGGATTCTCAGCTGAATCTCCCAGTGCGCTGCGGAGCTTGCCGATCGCGATGTTGACGGCTTGGTCAAAGTCGCCAAAACTTTCGTTGATCCACAGACGGTTGCGCAATTGCTCCCTGCTAACGACTTCCCCGGGGCGTTCCAGCAGGATCTGCAGCAGCTTCAGCGGTTGCTGCTGCACTCTGATTTTCATACCCGCTCTGCGCACTTCACCCGAATCGAACGAAACCTCAAAGGTCCCAAACCTTGCTACGGAAGTGCGAGGCGGTGGCTTCATTCGATGCTCGGACCTTCTGCGAAGTTTAGCATCTCAGGCGCTGAAGAAGGTCACGGCTCAACTATATATCCAAACGTATAAACCATTATATATAAGCAACTTATAAAGATAGAAACGAAATAGATGAAGAACAGGGTCTATACATTGACGCCGCCCCCCGTGCGCCTCAGATTGGGTATCACACCGGACCCCGACCATGATTAGGGAGAAGGCAAATGAGACGAATCCAATCCGACGCCATGAGGATGATGCCAAGGGCGACAGTGGTATCACGGGAGAATCGACCGATTCCAGAGTTCGAAGAGCTGGCCATGCCTCTCTTGAATTCTGCTTACAACCTGGCGCGCTGGCTGGCGCGGAATGACCACGATGCCGAGGATCTCGTGCAGGAAACCTATCTGAAGGCCTTTCGGAATTTCCCTTTGTTTCAATCCGGCACCAATTTCCGGGCATGGATGTATCGCATATTGCGCAACACATACCTAAGCTCGCGAACCGGCCTAAGTGCAGCCTCGACTATTTCGCTTGATTCGGAGGAGGAAGGAGCTGAACTGGCCGTTGAGAACGAAACTCCCGAATCGGCACTAATGAAGGTCTTGAGTTCGCAACTGATAGCGAGCGCCATCGACGATTTGCCGGTGCATTACCGGGAGGCCCTCCTTCTTTGCGACGTGGAAGAGATTTCGTACCGGGAGATCGCAGAAATATTATCAATTCCAATGGGAACCGTAATGTCACGGCTGGCACGAGCTCGGAGGCGGATTCGCGAGTTTCTTCGCAGCACAACTGCTATACCGCCATCGAAAAGTTCGCATCAGCGGACTGAGGTTAACCAGACGGCAAGCCAGATAAAGCCTTGAGCCTCAAAGCATCGCCGGACCAGGGATGCGATTGTTGCGGCGGAAACTGAGCGCACACGGATTCCACGTTAGTAAGCAGGGTGTCCGAACAAGCAAAACGCCGCTTTCAGTTGGTTGTTTGCGCGAAGAGTGAAATGTCAATTCTGCCGCGCAATGCAGATGGGAGGGTTTTCAATGCGGATGCAATCTGTGGGTGGGGAACGGCTATTGCCGGCAAGATCTTTGCGGAACGTACCAGGACATTTTCTGACTTCGGAGCCGCTTGCGGCCGTAAGCAGGCTGATTGCCCCGATTTGCCACGATCTTCGACTTCCTTTGACAGCCATCCTGGCGAATGCTGAATTTCTCACAAAGTCGGGGATTAGCGAGATGGAACGGGCCGACATTTTCCTTGAGATCCGCGAATCGATTGGCTGGATGAATGAGTTAATCTCCTCATTGTTGGAGTGCTCCAAAGGCCCGGACTCCTTTCGGCCCGCTGTCCGAAACATCGTTGACACCATCGAGCGTGCGATCCGGATGACAACTGTGAAGCATGAATTCGGACGCATCACCATCAATCATCATCATAAGGGTTTGGCCCTGGGCTGGTTCGATTCCAACCTCCTCGAAAGAGCCGTCGCTAACCTTGTCTCGAATGCCTGCGAAGCGGTTTCTCTGGACTCTGGGCAGATCATTATTACCACTACCGGGACTCCATTCTGCTTGAAAATCGACGTCTGGGACAACGGACCAGGAATTCTGCCTATGATTCAGGAAATTGTCTTTCGACCATTTGTGAGCTACGGAAAGGCCGAAGGCAGCGGACTGGGCCTCGCAATAGCGAAGAAGATTGTCGAGGATCATGGTGGGGAGATCTACCTCGATGAGAGAAGGAGGACGGGAACTTTATTCAGGATCACGATTCCTTTTGCCATTCCCGACGAAGAGATGCCGCTCCCGTCTGCAAGACCAACCCGATCAACGCGCCTCTCAACAAACACTTCGCCTAATGCGAATACGCCCCAGTTGCAAAGCGTTCCCTGAACCCAGAACTCATCCGGCTGCGTCATCCCGGCATGAACCATGTCAAGCCGCCACGACAACTGTTCCCTTGACCCGGCTAACACAAGGCAGCACATATCCAGCATTTTTCTGCTCGGTCGTCAGCCCGTCTTCGACATCCATTTGAACGGTGCCGCTCAGGACTCGCGTAGAGCAGGTACCGCATAGGCCCAGGCGGCAGCCGTATGGTATCTGCACCCCGTTCTTCTCTGCCAGTTCCAGCAGAGTACTGCCGGCGGGAGCCTGACAGACCTTGTCCGAGTGAATGAACACGACCCTTTCGACCGTGCGGCCTTCCCCTGAAAAAGACTCTGTGGACGGTTTGCCTTCCCCAAAGCTCTCCTGAAGAATTCGATCCTCATGTATGCCGAGACTCGACAGAATCTGGTGGGCGTTGTCCATGAATCCTTTGGGACCGCAGAGAAAGAAGGTGGGTGAATCCAGATCGGTCACGTGCTGCGAGACAAATTCCTCAGTAAGGCGCCCGCTGTGACCACTCCAGGTAGGGCCCGGCCGTGACAGGCACACCTCATACTTGAAGTTGGGGAGAGACTTCCCAAGTCGCACCAGTTCGTTTTGGAAAATGATGTCCTCATCAGTGCGGACACAATAGAGGAGCGTGACAGGATTCATCAGTTTCAGATCGTCCATATAGGAAAGCATCGACATCATCGGTGTGATCCCACTTCCTCCTGCAATAAGGACGATACTTTTGTGGTATGTCTCGTCAAAGTAAAACCGTCCGTACGGTCCGCTTGCTTCCACTTCGAGACCAGGTTTCGCACCCTCATTGAGAAAAGCTGATACCCGTCCATTTTCCATGCGCTTTGCAGTGATCTCGACGTAGTCCTCGTGGGTCGGTGAAGAGGAAATGGTGTAGGACCCCGGCACCCATTGGCCATTAACCGCCCACTGGAAAGTCAGAAACTGCCCTGGTTTGGCGCAAAGCCGCCTCTCGTTTAGGATTTTGAACCGTAGTGTCCTCGTATCGTGGGTTTGCTGTTCGACTTGCGTCAACAAGAGAGTGATTAGGCTTTTCTCGCTTTCGCGCTCGCTCAATGGGGTGGCCGGCGTAGGAATCTCCGGAACACGCAACGTCTTCCTCGAAACCCGCGAGTTCATTCTCTTTGTAAGAGCCAACGCACACTGGATCAGGCACGCTGCAACGACCAAGCCGGCCGCGAGCCTCGACCCCAGACTTCCTGGGTTCGCCGAGCGAAGACTCTCCGATAACGCGGGAATGGCCACAAGCACAAACGAAACCAGGAAGATTAATACTCCTATCGCCTTCAGCGAGGAATGGCTCTGCTTGTAGCGGCGCGCCATCAATATCTTTAACGAAAGCAGAGGCGCCAAGACCAGCACAAGCACAATATGAAATACCAGGTATGTAGGTAGATGACCTGTTATCCCCAAACCGGTGAGCTTCTGACTCATGCTGTAAGCCATAATGCAGAACATGATCACAAACAAGTACCCGCCCACCCTGTGAGCAGCAATCAAGCGGTCTCTCGTCGTACTGTTGCGCAGGGGCAGGTGAGCCTCCATCATCACCACCACGTTCGTTGCGGCGAGCGCGACAAACACAGTACCCGCCAACATGCCTGTAACACTCGACATAGATTTAACCCTCTTACTGCTTGACGAACGCAGATGCGATCCTATGAGTTGTTGTTGTCTGCCAAAGTAACAGCAGCCACACTCGATGCAGAACGGGAAGCGGCGATCTGCAACCCTAGAGCACTCATTGTTAAGGTGCCGAGGAAGATCAATCTCGACGCATTCCGATCCTGTTGGGGACGCAGTTGAACGCTGACAGAGTATGGCTAGCAGTCACCCGGCATATGAAGCGTTTCTGTCGAATAGCAAGTTCCAATTGCCATTTGCGAGTGAACGGTTACAGGCTCATATGTGAACCTGCAACCGTACACCCACCTGTTCTGCCCGAGGATATTCCGGACCAAAACGACGGTACCAGAAGTGTGCATCGGAACTCATAAGCGTGTAGCGACGGGCCACTACTCGCTTCCTGAGCCGCCAGCAGACGTGCCACTGTTGCGTAACTTGGCGGCGGCCTCCATGAGGCCAGCATGGGACACCGGAATATAGTAAGTCTCCAATGCTGTCTGAATTGAGTTAAGGAAGCGCTCTCCCCCAACTTGCCGGAAACTAACATGGGGGTTGTCGGCCGAGACGCTTTCGGCCGTGGCAGGAAGCACAAACACCCCGATACTACTGTCAGCACTTGTGACCAAAAGAGGGCCGGCAATGTCATTCGACAGACGGCTCACCTTGTATGTCCCGGCGGGGAGAGTCTTTTCGCCGGCTACAAACCCGAAAGGTACCTTTACGATGATCTCGCCCCGCATTTCCGCATTTGCGGCGACACCGCATCCAGCCAGAAAAATGACCGCGGCTAGAATATTTGAATACTTCTTCATTGTTCTCCTTTAAACGTTTGAGGTCTCGTTCTTGATCCGTGCCACGCTCGAGCGTTAAGTTCACAAGAGTGATGCTTAACATACGTTTCAACAATCATTCTCAAATCGTTGCGTTGCACTTATGAGAACTGAGATGAGGGATCTTTATTCCACCGAGTTGGCAGGCCAAGTGCGACACAGTCGATTCTTCATCTTCACTCCAGATTCGTTCACCTGCGGAATGTTCTCGCGACTGAACGCGAACGTCGAGCTGCCGTTAGTGCTGCGCTCTATGGATGCTTGAGTGGGCAATACACTCCGCGCGCACTAACAGCTCTCGAACGAGTCCCGTGGGGCCCTCTCGCACCGTTGGGTTTGGCCGGGAATAAAACGCTTGTTTTCTTGTTTACGTGTATGAGTTCGAAAGAATTTCCGCCGCAATGGGAAGATAATCGCCACGGCAGTCTGGACGATGGTTCACTAATATTCTGGCGCCAGACTGATAACCGGTGTCGCAAGCCTACCTCAATGCGTGCGTGGCCGGATACGTCCTGCGGTGCATGTGTGGATCGCACATTGAAGCGCTCGCATCGGGCAGGGCCGCGATCATGGTCGGCTTTAAGAGGAGTAAATGGAGACTGCACGTTGTATTTACGATTGTTCCCTGGTTCGTGAAGCGCAGAGCGGCAACCATGCCGCATTTACGCAATTGGTTCGCGCCCACGACAAAGCCGTCCTTAAGCTCGCTCTTCGGATCACCGGCTCGCAAAGTGAAGCGCAGGACATTTACCAAGAAGTATTTCTGAAGGTCCACAAGAAGTTGGATTGCTTTCGATTCGAGTGTTCGTTCTCTACATGGATAACTCGCATCGCCACTAATACGTGTCTGGATCACCTGCGAAAGACTCGAAACCGCAAAGAGCGGAACGCAATAACAGTGGGCATCCAAGGAGAGGAACACGACTTGTTGGACCAAGTTGCTGACCACAGACCCGCCCACAACCCCGAGAAAGAGCTCTTGCGTAGCGAACTTGGAGCGTGCATTGTGAGTGCTCTGCGACGGCTGACGCCGCAAGAGCGGATGGTATTTGACCTGAAGCACTTTCAGGGAATGAAACTGCGAGCTGTAAGCGAGACACTTAATACTTCCGAAGGATCCGTCAAGACCAGTTTGGTTCGAGCTACACGCAAGTTGCGGTTGCACTTGACGAAGTATACCGAACTGCAGAAGTCATCAATGGAGGCGCCGCAGCCCTCAAAAAGACATCTCCCTAGTCGGGATACCGCGGAAAGAAGGGTAACGTGCTGCAACAGTTACCCGACCACAACCGTGGAGCGATCCAGCGTCTAACTGTCGCGGGAAGATTGCTAACCTGAATGTCCGGTTCGTCCTTCGGATCTCTCCACGCAAAGCTGCGATGTTTCAAGCGTACCGCGGCCTTCTCCGGGAAACGTTTGCGATGATCGGTAGGTTCATTGTGACCCCCGACCTGAGGCTTCTACGCGTGATGATAAAAGCCTCTCTTCGCGTCGCAGTTCGGGTAAGTGTTTGAACCGGGAACCGGGGAGGTTCAAGATGCGTGTCATGTCCGCCGCCGTAGTTATATCCACTCTGTCGCTCATTTGTGTCCGCACCCCCGCCTCAGGCCTGCCCGGCAGTGCAAACACTCTCGCCGCGCTCCAGGCCAAGGCGGATCAAGCGGAGGCTCGAGACAAATGCTTCCTTTATGCAGAACTCGTGAGTCAGATGACAGAGCTTGCTGGTCAACAGTTCAATTCCGGAGATTCGGTACAGGCTTCGAAGACCCTTGAGCTGATACGACGGTACGCAGACAAGATCCATATAGACGTTGCGGATGACAACAGAAAACTCAAAAATGCCGAATCGCTCATTCAGCGTACGGCCTTTCGTCTTAGGGACATCCTCCGCGAAGCTTCGTATGAAGACCGGCCGGATGTGGAGGCGACGCTGAAGCAGCTGAATCAGGTTCAGATGCAGCTTATGATGCAGGTCTTCAAGAAGTAGAGTGCGGTCCTAGTGGCTGTCCTAAATGAATTTGCATTTACGGGACCGAGGCCGAGTCTATTCAGTAAGCTCCGTTATTTCCCTCTGGCGAGTGTGTTGGGGTTGGCCTGACCATCGCGTCATCGTTTATCCAAAGGGAGCCCTTCTGAGCGGTGTCAACACAAGGGCATTCAAGGTTCGATGGCCATCCGCTGGATTAGGCCGAGCCCTCCCTTGGTGCCGTGAACTGTGTCAGGACGGCGCATCAGACTTCGGGGCATGCCGACCCATCCCTTACGAGGGGGCCGGAGAACAGATAGCCAAACGCACGCCTTTTCAACTCGTCATATTCACCCTTGCTTGACCGGGCGGTCAGCGTTCCACAAACCCCCACAAACTCGTGTCCCAAACTGCCCATTCAATACCACAAAAGCATGCATCATCTTGCTTCATTTGACACAATTGTCGCGATCTAAATTAGCAGGGGGTCACTTCTCGGGCGATCTGGCTTGGGAAGCAGGGCGGTAATAGACGAAGCAGTTTCATTGGAAACCAACTGGTTTGTCGACCTGCGGCACGCCTTTACTCGTTTGCCAGCTTCAGCAGGCGCGCGAGATTGTCTATGCCGGCGGGGTCGGCGTCACTCACTAATACAAACCTGAGCTGCTGTGACTGCCATGCTTCGATGCCGAAGGAGGTGCCGCGGTCCAGTCCTGTTCGCTCTGAAAACGCGTGGCCCAAGTCTACCGATCGCTGAAAGATCAGGACTGAGATCTTATGCTGGTGCATCGAAACGATGAGTTGTGCTCCCGGTTGTTGATGGAAATAAACCATCCGTCCCCCGACGAGGGTGTAATCCGTGCCGTTGAATTCAGGCAAATTGAACGAGAATGGAATCTTGCCCTGAAACCAGGGCTTAACTGTATGCCTGTCGGTCGAAACCACGTCGACCAGATTGGTACTGGACAAGGCATTGACATGCAGGTCTGCCAACTCTGCAAATGCAGCGGAACGACGCGCATGTCCGGTCCAAACGAGAGCGGTCAGCAGGATGGTCGCGAAAGCGACTCCAACGGGCATCGACCAAATCAACCAGCTGCGGCGCTTGGGGCTCGACATCTGTTTCTGCACCTTGCGCCGAAACTCCGCACTCGGCGCAAAATGTCTGCGCACACTGCGGAGGCTTCGCTGCAATCTGGCCATCTCCGCAATTTCCGATGCGCAGTGTATGCAGCCTCCCAGATGTTCCTGGATAACGGCCGTCTGATCCGGAAGAAGCTCACCATCCAGATAGGCGCCGAGCATCGTGGCAACGGAATTACACTGCATGGGTGGACCTCCCTGACGAATCTGCCAGTAATGCCTGTCGAAGCATCTTTCGGCCACGTGACAGGCGCGACATCACTGTTCCAATCGGTACAGCCAGCACTTCCGCAATCTCCTTATAGGAGAGCTCTTCCATGTCACTCAGCAAAATCATTTCGCGGTAAGGGACAGGTAATTCCGACAACGCATTCATTACAGACTGCGAGTTTTCCAGTTGCAGCAGGAGAGACTCGGGCGTGATGTTGTGAGTCGCAAGATCTACTCTATCGAATTCGTCTTCCATCGGCACGGTGTTTTGGACCTTCAAGCCAGTGCGCGATGTCATGAAAGTGTTTCTGAGAATCTTGAACATCCAGGCACGCATATTGGTACCTTCCTCGAACGACTTGAATCCCCTGAGCGCCTTGGCATAGGTCTCCTGCACCAAATCTTCGGCATCTGTACGGTCGCCGGTGAGCCAGTGAGCGAGGTTGTACAGTTGGTCGAAGAGTGGCATTGCCAACATTTCGAAGAACTCGGGGTCCATCTTAGCCTTCCCGATCTGAAAAGGGACCGGTCTGGTACCTATTTGCCCGAAGATACTCGGAGGAACTGGATGATGTCTGCACGTTCATCGGCTTTGGGTACGTGAAAATCCATATCGTTGTCCTGAACTACCGAGTCAGTGTCGATGAGCCACTTGTCAAGCGAGGCTGCGTTCCAGACGACCTGTGCGGACTTAAGCGAATCGGAGTACTTGAACGTCGCGATCGTTCCTGCCTTTCGCCCAAAGACATTGCCGAGCCGCGGGCCTTCCTTGTCCTTATCGAGGGAGTGGCATCCACCACACCGCTTTTCGAATAGCTCCTTGCCCCTCTGCGGATCACCAGTTGTTGCCCCACTCTGCGAAAACACGCCTTGCGGTGAGGAAATGGCCAAAAGAATGATAAGGGCGGAAAAGCAAATTGTTGCAATGGTAAAGGTCTGTCTCGCGCGCTTATTGCCCGCGCGCATTCCCGTATTGTGGTTCATGGTCTCTCTATCCTCGAGTTGAGTGCGGGCTTCCCCGAATTCTCGCTCAGTTGCTGTCGGATGCGCCTTCGCTCAGCCTTGGCCCAGTCGTACATTTGCTCCTGTTCCTGCGTTGTGAGCCGGTTGTTGGGATGAAGAAGCAAGTACTGTCTTGGGGGCATCTCGCCGCTGCGCGATACCGACGCGATCCGGGTCAGCAGATCGACACGAGTGTCGACTGTGTAGTCTTGCCACCGCGACAGATCGAGTACACTGCGACCTCCGTGCACATCGCGTTCGATCATCCAGGAAACCGGCGCGAGCCTGGTGTACGCCGGGTAATGTGTCTTCTCCGAGTGACAGTCCACGCATTTCTCTTCAAGGACGTGCCGGACGTCTTCCGGAATGTTGCTGCCCTGGAGGAGCGGAGCATTGGGTTCAACGCCGGAGCGCACGTTTCCCCAGGGATGAATCGCCGAAAGAGCGATACTCACCGCGAACAGGGCTCCGCAAGCTAATCCGATTTTTGGTGCGTTCATGGCAACAGCCGAGCCTCGTGGGTCTCGATCGGCGCACCCGAAAGTGAAGCGTCAATCACAGCAAGATCGTGCTTCTGGGCTACGAAATTGGCGTGGGTGATCCCCAGAACGTTGCGCAGCTTGTCGGCAGGAACCTTCATCGGGCCTGGCGAGGGCGCGGTCCCGGGGGCAGGCTGCGGGAACGCGGTGGACATCGCAGTGTGGAACGTGAGGTTCCCCTCCACCTTTTGCATGATCTGGTGAATGTGGCCATTGAGTACGGAGACCGAACCAAAGCGCCTCAACATGGCCAGGGCTTGCTCGCTGTCCGATGTGCCCCATCCCCAGGTCGGATAAATCGCCCAAAGCGGAATATGGGCGAAGACCACGATGGGGGTGCTGCTCTTCAGTCCGGCGAGATCTTGCTTCAGCCAATCCAACTGCGGTTGGCCAAGTTTGCCCATGCCCTCAAGTTGAACGACGTTCACCAAACCAATAAAGTGGACGCCCTTGTGATCGAAGCTATACCAGCCATTCCCCTTTGTCCCCTTGCCGTACCGGTCCAGGTACATCTTCCCGTCATCGACCGAGGTGTCATGCTCGCCGGGCACGTAGAAGACCTGCCTCCTGGTCCCAACCAGGACCTGGTTGAGAGTGTCGAACTCAGCAGGTTTCGAGCTGTGGGTCAGGTCGCCGGTGTGAATCAGGAAATCCGGAGCAACCTGATCCGCGCTGATTTTGTCCAAGGCAGCCTGCAGTGTTGCGGTGACATCGGTATTGACAGGCTTATTGAAGCCGATGTGACTGTCGCTGATCTGTACAAAGTTGAAGTCCGACGGGCGTTCTCCGTGTTTCGGGCTGCCGAATGCACGCGAAACGGGAATACCTCCGACGAAGCTCCAGACTAGTCCCGTACCAGCCCAGGCCATACACTTCAGAAAGCCGCGACGATCCACTCCGTCGCCGCTGACCGATTCCTGCTTTGTTTCCACAATCTTGTCCGTCACGATAGCTCCTTGTCCTCGCTTCACCAGCGCTTTTGCCGATGTACTGATGTAAACTGCTGGAGTCCGCTTTTATTCCATGCCGCCCCAAAAACCTGTGATTTGCACAGCTTGCAATGAACCAGCTTAAGGGTTAATGAGGGATTTCAATGGAGCCTCGTTCGGGGGGCATTGCATACGCGCCACGGCGATACGCTCGACCAATCCCGGAGCGTCCTTGATGGCCCACGGGTTTGCCTTGTCAGCGCGGCATGACGTGCAGGGATTTGGAATGCCTGACGGTTCGATTTCGACGGGCGAGATGAAACGGAAGGTACATGCTGCCACGTAGTTGTCTTCGATAGCCTGCTCAATTCGGTTGACGAACCTCCGTACAGTTAAGGCCAGCGATTATTCGACCCAAGATTCCCGCGGCAACCCAATCAACTTTTCTTTTGACAGGCCGACCGCGCAAAGCAAATGTCTATTCTTGGATTTCAGGCGCTCTTCTGCAGCAATCAGCCGGACGGATGAGGGTTTCGAGGAAATCGCCAACGAATTGGCCCGAGAATCGAAAGAGAGATGACTCACAATCGCTCCGCCACGATCTGCCGGGCCAGATTTCGCACCACTCCTGAATCAAGCATTCCAGATGCAATTCGATCGAGAGCCAAATCCAACTCTTCTATTTCGCGTCGATCGAAGGCCTGCGAAGCATACTCGTTTCTGCACCAGGTGCGCAGATTAGGCAGGTGCAATTGCGCCATTTCTCTTGCCGATTTCTCCTGCACTATACCTTCTCTTCTCCTGACCTTCCATGGGGTTCCCTCAAAAGTCGCGTCCAGAATGGCTCCTATGTTGAGTTGCTGCCCGTAATGTCTCTGCATCTCTCCAACAAGTTCGTAGTAACGGCTCAAGGCAGGGTCACAGGCCTGAAGGCTCTCCGTCTCATGAATGACGAGGATGGTACGCGGAGCCGCCAACTGAGCCCAGGCGTCTAACGCCGCCGACGGCGATTGGAGATGCGTAAGCAGGAAACGACAAAAAAGCAGATCTGCCGATTCGACCGGGAATGGCAGGTGCACAATGTCGTGTTGCCGGAATTCCAGGTGAGGATGATTTGCACGTGCCTCGGCTACGTACCGCTCCGATAATTCCAATCCGATTGTTCTCTTAGGTTTCAAAACGGCGCTAAGGAGTTGCGTAGACCATCCGGGTCCGCATCCGAGATCGACAGCCATGACAAGGTCCCGGACTTCGCGAAACTCCAGCACCGAAGCAAGCAAAGCGCGAGTCTCCGGTTCGTAGATCTGAGCCAGACGCCGCAAGCGCCGACTGGGCTGCTCAGTATCTCCAAATGTGTACGTCATGATGGTCAGGAAGTATACACGACCGGAATTGAGATTCAGGCAACTACCCTTACGGCCGATCGGGAACCAAGTTGGCAGAGCAATGACTACTCTGTTCGTAAGGCGACCATGGATTGCACCCGAGTGATTCGCCACGCGGGCACGAGAGCTGCAATCATGGTTGCACTTCCAAGAATGGCTATCGCGACCAGGATCGTTTCCACATCGAGTACCCGCACTCCGAACAGCAGGCCAGAAAGCAGACGGCCGAGAGTCGCCAGTGCAAGCGTTCCTGTGCCTGCGCCAAGCAGGGTCGGCCGAATGCCTTGAACAACGACCGATCGTATCAGGCTTCCTCGTTTCGCTCCAAGCGCCATGCGGATGCCTAACTCGCGAACCCGGCTCGCCGCGATGAACGTGATCAAGCCATAAATGCCGAGCGTAGACAACACCAGCGCGGATCCACCAAAGAAGGCAAGGACGATAAAAAGAAAGTGTCGGATGGCAATAGTGTCACCAACCAGACCGGGCATTGATTGGATGAAGAAGACACCTTGATCCGAATCAACGCTGGCGACCGCGTCTTTCAACAAACGGTCCGTCGCTTCCGGGCTGGCCGAGGCCTTTACCACGATGAAATTCACATAGCCGGTGGTTTGATCCAGGGGAACGAAGATTCCGGGGCGCGCTGCAACATCGAGCGATTTATTGCGCATTGGCGCTACGACTCCGACTATCTGCCGCCATACCGGCTTTGCTGGATCCTCGGTATTGAGCACCTGGCCAAGTGGATTCTCACCGGGCCATAAGGCTTTGGCCAGGTTTTCATCGATTACAGCCACCTTCGGCGCATTGGAAGTATCTGTCTCGGCGACGAAGCGTCCTTCGATCAGACGGACGCCCATCGCTTCAAGATACCCGGAAGAGACTGCATTGAAGTCGGCTCTAATGCCTGAGCCTCTGGTGTCCTTCGAAAGACCTATAGATTCGGCATTTACGCTATCGTATTGGCCGACCAGCGGAAATCCTGTGGACTGGACACGGAAGCGAATTCGATTCCTGCCATACTTCTTAGCCGATCCAGGACTTTCCTGAAGAACAATTGCCGCTGTTCAAATTGAGGATATCGGGAAGCTGGGAGTACCGTGACGCCGTAGAAGACATGGTTCGCTTGATAGCCAATGTCGGTGGATAGAAGATTTATGAATGTGCGCAGCATCAGTCCGGCGCCACCGATCAGAATCACCGTGAGTGCGCCCTGGACCGTGACGAGCGAACTGCGCAATCTTGTCCGCGGCCGTCCCGCACTATTGCGCGAGGCATCCGCAAGCACCTCCCGAGGAGAGCGTTTCAGGACCTGTAGCGCATTCATCCCACCCACCAGAACCCCGCTGCCAAGCGCTAGCGCCGCAGCAAAAAGCATAGCTTCAAAATCAATATTGGCATTCGACAGACGCGGAACATCGACAGGGGCTAAACGGACAAGTAGTCTCGTACTCGCGATCGCGAGCGGCAGTCCCATCAGACATCCGCAACAGCACAACAGCATACCCTGAAGCGTTGGGAGCCCGGCAATTCGCCAAGCGCTCCCGCCGAACGCCATTCGAACGGCTAGTTCGTTGGCTCGAGACTCTCCTCGGGCGAGCAACAGGCTGGCGATGTTTGCGCAGGTGAGCAAAAGAATAAGTGCGGCAGCAGACAGCAGAGCAAGTAATGGTCCGTTCACCTCCTTGTCTGTCTGTTGCCGCAGCGACGATAGGCGCCCGGTCAGGTTCGCGTTCGTCGCAGGGTATTCTCGCTGCAACAACCCGCATGCACTTTCGAGTTGGGCTTGGGCCTCATGTAACCCGACGCCAGGCTTCAGCCTTGCAATCACGCCGGCGTTCGGTGCACCATGCTGCTCTTTGGCGAGATCGAGACCGAGAGGCATCCAGAATTGCATCTGGTCGGTCGGTAGTTGTGCATTTGTTCCAAGTTTTAGCGGGAAATTGAATCCCCTGGGCATTACCGAAACAACTTCAAAGCCTTCGCTGTCAAGATGAATAGTTTTCCCAACAATATCTGGATCCGAATGGAAGCGGCGACGCCACAGGTCATCGCTGAGTACGATCACGCGCTTGTTTCCCGGTAGATCATGCTCAGAGGAAAACCAATTGCCCAGCCGCGGGCGCACTCCGAGCATCGGCAACAAATTAGCCGTCGCGCGGATACCATAGAGGGATTCTGCCTGGCTGCTGTCCGTCAGATTAAGGAGAGCGTAGCGGTACATCGCTACGTCTTGAAGGGCCTGAATCGTGTTCTTCCAATCGATAGCATCACGCAGCGGGGCGCTCCAGTCGTTCTGATCGCCCGTCTTGGGCCACCGACTGACAATCTGAACCAGCCGCTCGGGTTCCTTGTATGGAAGAGGACTGAGGAGCACATTGCGGACGATACTGAATATGGAAATGCTGACGCCAGATCCAGCAGCCAACACCAAGATTACGGTTGCGGCAAAGGCCGGTGCTTGAAGCATCTTGCGACAAGCCACCCGCAGATCACTTCGAATCATGTCCATAGTGACTAAACTTGAAGAGACTTTGTGCATGATCGGCGGCGCTCCTAAACCAGTTGTTCGAATCGATGAAGCCAAGCAGATACACTGGAGCGTCACTGCTCTGAGATGCTAACAAAAGCCGCCATCTCGCGAACCTCAGTTCGCGAGATGGCTGGGTGATAGGCGGAACCCGCATGTACTGCCGGGTTTCTCCGGACTTCGTTTCCGCCGGTTTCAGTAGAGTGGTTCGGTTCAATGCTACTGAATGGTGAGTAAGAACGTCGTTGTGTGTGTGAGCGAGCCTGAAGTCGCCGTGAGGGTCACAGTCGAAGTTCCAGCAGGAACCGGGTTGGGATTTGTAGAGCTGTTTTTCGTGGCGCTGCAGCCGCTCAGGAAAACGAGGATGAAAAGAAGAGACAAGGTTCCCCCGCCGATGGAGAGCCATCCTAAGCTCCCTCTTTTCTTTCGCATTATGGGCCAAAGAACTGCAACGCCGAAGGGGAGAATGGCTCCGGCCGCAGCTACTTCATTCATTGGAGGGCGATGCAGTCGCGATGTTGAGTACGGACTGGGTGCAGGGCTCGTGTAAGTTCCGGCCGTGATCGTCAGCGTGGTAGTGGCTGTTGCGGAAGCAGTTGGTGTAACGGAGGTCGGAGAAAACTGAAATGTCGCTCCCGTTGGCAGTCCGGAAACACTAAAGGTGACCGGTGCGCTGAAGCCAGTCGAAGGGAGAACACTGACCTGAACGGTTGCGGATGAGCCTTGAGTAACGGTCAACGTCGCCTGGGCAAGATTGAGAGTAAAGTCTCCCTTGACCGCAGTTCCTGTTACCGCGATGGCTCCGAACAGCCCGCCTTTCTCGCCGTTCACCCCCGCCGAAAAGTACAACGTGTTGGGATCGCCGACAGCGTTCGCTCCAAACAGGATCTCCCAGAGGGAGTCGTTGTGAATCGGCTTGCCGGTGGAGTCCTGCAACTGGCCTTTGAAGGCGAAACTGGTCGCATCAAATGCATTGATCGTACCGTCACCGAAGTTTCCCACCAAGAGGTCTCCGCCGAATGCTCCAAAGGACGCAGGCGCGAGAGCCATTCCCCATGGTGCGTTCAAATTGCCTCCGGAGATGGCTCGGGCTACGAAGTTTCCATTGTTGTCAAAGACGCTCACGTACCCTGCGCCTGATCCTGGGGTTGGCGGTCCACCAGCGGGATTTTGCTGTGCATATGTGACAAACACCTGGTTGTTAAAAACGCGTACATTGAAGGGCGCAAATCCGGACGGAATGGCGGGATCGGTGAAGTTGCCGCTCAGGGTTGCCGCGGCAAACTTCGCGTCTAACACATCAATCCTGTTCGCGGCGAGATTGGCGGCCAATACGAAATTCCCGGTACCGTTGTTGTCAATTGCCAACCCGGTGTACACGGCGCCGGAGGCCGAATTGTCTGCGACAACCTCAGCGTTGGTGACGCTGGAGTTCCACGCTGAAATGGTGCCATCCAACGAATCGAAGATGAACAATGCCGCCGATCCTTGCGGAAGAGCGAAATCTGTCATCGATGGGTTGAAAGCGATTCCTGTCGGAGATCCGGTCTTGGTTGAGCCAGCTGCCGCAGGTATTTTTACAACGAATTGCTTGTTGCCACCACTGTCGTAGATCTCGGACAATCCAGATCCTGCAGTGTTGATCCAGAACGGAGTCTGTTGTCCGATCGCCACTCCCCACGGATTGATCAGTTGTGTATCCGTCTGCTGAGCCTTTACCGAACCATCCGAAACCAGGTTGGATTGCGCGTAGCTATTGCCCGCTTGCGCGTGAGCCAGAGACGGCAGGACTGCGAGAAGCACAAGGCATTGAATCCTACTGAACATTTCAATCTCACCTCAACAATCAAACGATCTGCGTCGACGGCTTAACGAAGTGTCTGTTCCTTCTTACGCAGTCTGAAGTAATAACTGCGAGGCGTCGAGTTTATTCCGAGAAGCAACGAAGCAAGGTTATTTATCTCTAATTTGATCAAGGCTGGAATAAAGTCCTCGAATTCCAGTTCTCATCACAGCGCACGACGAAGCTCGACGATCGCATCAGGAATGGGAGCAAAGGCATGTTTGAAGGAGATATCTCCAAACAATCTCTGCCGCATCGACCGAACTTCATGACGAGGGGAATGATTGCGGCGAGTGTAGGCGCGGCTGGCGCTATGCTCACGCGGGTATGCAGAACTGCGTATGGGCAGAGGCTGGATTATGACACCAGCACATTGACCAAGGGCGACATCGCGATTCTAAGGTTTCTTGCTGCCGTCGAATTAATCGAATCCGATCTTTGGCAGCAATATGAGGAGCTCGGCGGCGAGACTCAAGGCCCTCAGAACAATTATCAATTGGCATTGCAATTCCTTGACGCCGACGGCGCGCGATACATCACCAGCAACACCCTCGACGAAATCAGCCACGCGACGTATCTTAACGCTCATCTGGAGTCGGAAGGCGCCCATCCGGTGGACCTTGACCGATTTCGAAATCTCCGAGGCAGCACTGCATCCGGCGCTCAGAACATCGGTCGCCTGACCAATCTCATGCATCTCGACATGGACAACAGCTGGTACATCCGTTATCGCAGTGTAGAAAATCCGGATTCTGGAGTCCCCTTGCCGAGGGCGATCCGGATTGTGAATCGACAGAGCATTCCCCGAACAGACGCGGATCTTCACGATGCACAACGCGTTCAGGCCATCGCCGACACTGCGGCCTTTCACTTTGGTTTCATTGAGAACGCAGGTTCTAGCCTCTACGCCACCCTCAGCCAAAAGGTGAAGCGGGCTTCGGTTCTGAAGATCGCCCTCGGCATCGGAGGCGACGAAATCGCCCATTTCCTGACATGGGTGGACTTCGTCGCCAATGCCATCCAGAGGTCACCGTTTAATGTCCGAAACGGTCAGTTGCCGGTGAACAATCGCGACCTGACGTTCCCGAATCCAAACGGCAATCCGCGCGGTTCCCTGTGCCAAACCTGCCTAAGCTTTCCCGTTCATAGCGACTCCATCAGCAAGGCCGTTACGTGCTACCCGGTCATTCGGCCTATCGACGATCAATTCGGCGGCGCGGTAACCACAATCAACGGCTTCACTCAGAATGGGCTCTTCGTCGGGCAATCGCCGGAATTCCTGCGCACACTACTACAAATGGCCGAAGATGCGGACGGCGCCATGGGGATCTGATCTCGGCAAGCCGCATCCGCCGATGCTGAATACGCTTCCCCAACAATGGCATGAATTTCCACGTTCCTATGGCAAACGAAGTTGTGGACATATCGGGTTACCTCAGCGTGCTTTCAGGCAAATGCGGCCAGACGCAAAAAAAGCTCCCATACAGTTGGAATAAATTCCCATACGCAACAGTTAGGAAGAGTGTAGGCCGGCGTAAACGTTCTTGCAGTGGCGTGCGCTGCAGAAACCGCCGCACCCAAATGAGGAGGATCCATCGATGTCCCTTCGTATTGCAGCTCTTCTTGGTGGATGCGTTTTAACTGGTGCAGTGAGACTGTCGATCGGGCTTGCTGGAATCAGTCAACAATCACCACAGGAAGCCCCGGCGGGCTTCAATACTCCGAGCTTTAGTGGCGCACAAAGCGTCAGTAACGGAATTGCCGAACCGGCGGGCGATACCTTTGCCCTCGATCAGCAGGTATACGAACTGAATCATTCCGTGCAGACAGGACTGGGGCCTGTATACAACGCAACCGCATGTGTCAGCTGCCACGAGAATCCCAATAGCGGTGGTGCCGGTCAGATTACAGAACTGCGCGTTGGTCACAACGACGCGAATGGTAATTTCGTCAATCCGACCATCTTTATCAATGATGGAATGAACACAATCACCGGCCGCTCCATCGTGAATGACCGCGCCATCTGCCCGCAGGCGCAGGAGCGCATCCCTGCCACTGAAAATATACGCGCCCTACGCGCAGTGCTGAATACCCTGGGCGATGGATTTGTCGAAGCCATCGACGACAACACTTTAATGGCCATCGCCGCACGCCAGCCGGAGGAGAGTGACGGCATGGTCCATGGGGAAGCCGTGCAGGCCCCGATCTTTGAGGCTCCGGGGCAAACGCGTGTGGGCCGATTTGGCTGGAAGGACCAGCACAGCAGTTTGCTTTCGTTCATTGCAGACGCCTATGTGAATGAGATGGGAGTTACAAACCGGTTGCGCAAAACGGATGTGACTTCAGTTTGCAAGACCACAACAGATCCTGAAGATCAACCGGACAGTCTTGGACTGGCGGACATCGACCACTTTGCACAATTCATACGCGGCACTATGGTTCCTCCGCGCGATCAGGCGCTGGCCGCAACCACCGCCGCGCATCAGGGCCAGGATCTGTTCAACCGCATCGGCTGCGCGACCTGCCATGTGCCGTCCATCACTACGGTTCCGGCTGGAACGGTCATTGACGGGGGCATGTTCACGGTTCCGGAAGCCCTGGGTGACAAAATCATCCATCCATTCAGTGATTTCCTCTTGCACGACATTGGAACCGGCGACGGAATTGTCCAGGTGGGACCACAGGATACGGCGAATAAATTGAGGACAGTTCCACTCTGGGGACTGCGCACCAAGGCACGGTTCATGCACGATCTGCGGTCCCTCTCACTGGAGAACGCCATTGAACGTCACAAAGGGGAAGCTGGCGACGTTGAACGGCGCTTCGATGAGCTGACTCCGCAAGAGCGGGCTGCACTGATCACTTTCCTCAAATCCCTTTGATCACGATAAACTGCGGGAGGGTCCACGAGAGTGCCTTCTGCCACGATGAGGAATTGTGTCTCACCTTCACGAGCGGAGGCATCACGCACGCAACTACCCTCATTTTCAAGGTGAGTAGCACTGCGATGAAAGCCCGGACGTCGCGCGTTCGGGCTTTTCTTCATCTTTGTTTGAATGAGCTCATGACATTGATCCGATCGCCCCATCTGCCACGATGAGAAATCGTCTCCGATAGCCGATGCGCATTTGTCACGCATTTATATAAAGCATTAGTGCGAGACGACAGGGTCGTTTGTTGAACCGGAGTTTCGTCACAATTCTGCTTTTTCTTGTAACCAGCGAACGACGGCGAGTCTCTCATGGGCGCGTGGCTATCTTGAGTGCTGTTCATCTTCCGCAAGTAGAGTCATGCAAATCTAAACAACCAGGAGTGAAGTAATGCGCAAACAGATTCAAAGCATGTCCATGATTCTCACCATCGCTGCCGCGGCATTGCCCATGACCGCCGGTGCGCAGAATAACGGCGCAGATAGCGAACACGCAGTGTTTGTGATGACAAACGCTGCAGATCACAATGCAGTCATCGCGTACGAGCGCGCCGCAGGCGGAACGCTTCACGAAGCGCACAGCTACTTGACAGATGGTCGCGGGAGTGGAGGGAATAACGATCCACTGGAATCACAAGGCTCCCTCACTCTCAGCCAAGACCACTCCTTGCTGTTTGCCGTGAACGCTGGAAGCGGCGAGATCTCGGTCTTCCGGGTGGATGGCTCTAGCCTCTCACTTTCGGACAGGGTGTCCTCATCCGGCAGTGAGCCTAACGCGATCGCGCAACATGGAGACCTCGTTTACGTGCTCAACACCGGCGGGAGCAGTAACGTAGTAGGATTTCGCCTGGAGGGAGATCATCTCAGCCAAATTGATCACTCGCTGGCCTTTCTCAGCACCAATACCGCCGGCGCGGCATCGATCGCCATCAGTCCTGACGGCCAGTTCGTTGCTGTGACGGAGCGTCTTACCAACAGCATCGACGTGTTCAAAGTGCTTGCCGATGGCACGCTCGCGCCGATTGTCACCAACCCGAGTGTCGGGCCTGGCGCGTTTTCAGTCTCGTTCACCCCCGGCGGCGACGCCATTGTTTCCGAGACAGGAGGAGCGAACGGATCCGCTGTTTCTTCCTATGCGGTTCTTCCGGACGGCATGCTTTCCCCGATCAGCAGCAGTGTCCCCACCCTGGGCGCGGCAAATTGTTGGAATGCAGTTACACCCGATGGCCGCTTTGTTTACGTGTCGAATGCAGGTTCTTCAACCATCTCGGGATTCTCAATCGGAGCAAACGGAAGCCTGTCCGCACTCCCGAGCACGATCGTAGGGGCGAATCCAACCGGAGCCACGAATCTCGACATAACTGTCAGCGCCGATGGCAAGTTCCTCTATACCATGAATTCTCACAATGGTTCGATTGGCATCTTCGCAATCCAGAAAGACGGGACCCTCAAGAACGCCGGCGCCGCCGGAGGTATCATTCCAAATTCCGGATTCAACGGAATCGCAGCAAACTAACCGATTGGGCGCTTGCGCAATGCAATCCGCAGGCGTCCCCTCGTCTCCATCGGTAGCTATAACGTTGTTGACCTTGCGCCCTGCCGGGGTAGGAATCTACGCCGTAATGGCGTACAGCATCAAGCTGCGTACTCAGGAGATAGGGATCCGCAAGGCCATGGGCGCCGGACGGGCGAACGTGCTTCTGATGGTCATACGCCAGGGCCTCATCCCCGCCACACTGGGATTCACCGGCGGCTTGGGAATCGCATTGGTCCTCAGTCGGACACTCGCGGGGCTTTTCTACGGGATCACTGCCACAGATCCGACGACTTACTTCAGTGTTTGTATGTTCATGTTGAGCATTGTCGCTGTAGTTGCCTACATTCCAGCTCGACAGGCAACGAGAGCCGATCCTGTGGTCGCCTTTCGCGATGAATAGCTATCGCAGAATTCCGTGGGCGAGGAGGTTCTTGACTCCCTCAAAGAAAGTCGCCGCATCAGCCCCTTTGGCTTTTGGACGCCAGAATCTCCAGCATCTCAATTGCGGGAGGTTCTGCAAACAATTCTTCCGCCTTCGCGAAGAGGAGCCTGGCGACCTGGCCGGTGAGGTGAGCTTCCCTGCCATCCTCGTCAGAGAAGGTATCGAATATTCCGTATTGCCAATCATCAACTTTGACCGCATACCAACTCGTCGTTCCCGCTTCTGCAAGGACAAGCGGTCGCGCAGAGATGAGAAACTCTTCGACCTGGCGCTCCTTTCCAGGTTTAGCCTTCAACAGAGCCAACAATGCAAATCGGTCCATGCAGTCCTCTCTTTTGTTCGCAAATAAGGTGCACGTGGGCCGTGCCGTTACAACGGGGCAAGGCGACTTTCGAGGATACGTTCGGCGTCACACTGTTTCGGAATCCCAACCTTTCGGCAGACGATCTTCGATGTCTACTATTTGCTTCCTCAACCTATTTACCCTCCGGCGCGCTGTTATCCGCAGGAGTGAAGAAGCCGAAAAGACCATGCGCCTCATCGCTTATGCCAGCGGTGAAAAACAGCCAATTGCTGGGTCCAGCGGCGGCGTTGTTGCCGAACCGGAGTGCCCACAAACGGTCATTTTGGAACGCATGTTCGTTGGCATCGCGGAGAAGGCCATCGAAGTGCCCGCTGTCGACGTCATAAACGGCGATTTGGCCGCTGCCAGCGTTTCCTATCAACAGGTGATTACTGAAGAAGCCAAAGTTGGCCGGCGCAAGTGCCACTCCCCAAGGCGCGTTTAGCCAGGGACCCCTCTCCAGCCGTTGCAGGAGCTTGCCGCCGGGTGAGAACTTGTCGACAAATCCGAAGCCGGGGAAGTCAAAGTCATCATGCTTCGCGGCATTCTGCTTGGCGTAGGTTACGTACAGATCGCCGTTGACCTCCTGAACATTAAAGGGGGCAAAACCAGCAGGGACGTCGCGATCAACGAACGCCGGCTCCCCATCGATGTCAGGAAGAGCGACCGGGTTAAATTTTGTGTCGTAAACTTCGACATGCCCGGAACGGATATTTGTCACGTATAGAAAAGACGGACCGCTAGCAGTCGTTTGCGCAATTGTCGCGCCTTTGTATACCACACCTTCGGCGGCACTCGGGTTACTGGAGTTATTTACGACGATGAAGGCATCGTTAGGAAGGCCGAGGGGATTAATTCCCGGGCCCCAGGCGACTATGGTTCCATCTTCAGTTACGAACGTGAAGGCTGCACCTATAGTCTTGCCGTCCGCCTGGAAGGTAAAGCCTGTAGCCCCCGTAAAGACTATGCCCGTTGGGGTGCCCGCCACCCCGCTTACCGGTGACGGAATATTGACTACCAGCCCCTGCTTGACTCCCTGCCCGTTGTAAAGCGTCGAAACGCCGGCATTGTTGTCGGAAACCCACCAGGGACTGGTTGGAGTCGCGACAAGGCCCCAGGGGTTTACAAGCTGCGTATCGGGCTGGCCGCTGGTCGGGTTCTGCCCAAGCCCCTGAATGTCTGAAACAAGATTGGTTTGCTGGTAGGCCTGCGCCAACACGAGCCTGTCGCCAGCAGCACACACGACGAATGCAACGGTGCACACGCGGCACCATCCACGAAGTGTCCTAATGTACATTCCTTCCCTCCGTCCAGTCTGCGCACCCTGATCGATGCAATGTGTATAACTGCGACCGGTGAGCAATATTCCCACAAAATGGGAAGAAATCTGCGGTGAGCGTTGGCAATCGAGAGAGTTGAACGTATTCAAATGTGACCGGACGGCAGATAGGTGTTCTGTAGGGCTGGGTGATCTACTGACAATTTCAACGTACAATAACGCATTCTTTGTCAGAATGTCTCTGATCCCTTTTACCTCCAAGTAGCTACGCCTCGCGCAATTGTCGAACACGGCTCTCTTTCCCCGTCATATATAACGCGAGTACCTCACACCCAAATGACGGAGCAAAAAGAAATTTCTTCCAGTCGGGAATATTCTTACCCTGCGCCAGTTCCCTACAGCAGCCGGACTGTACGGCAATCTTCAGATCAGGATTGGAGCGTAGCGCGCATGAAAGAAGAAAATCTTCCATCTAGGTTGGAGGTAGTTTCACCGGAAACATCTACAACAACAGGCGAAGACGTTCAACGTCATTGGCAAGGTGTCGTCAAGCGGCGTTCGTTCTTGAGGGGACTTGGTATGACCGGAGCAGCGCTGTCCGCCGGTGCGTTGCTTCCGACTGAAACCAAGGGTCAAAGCAAGTCAAGCAGCGGCAAGCTCTCTCCTAGCGATGTCGCTCTTCTGCAGTTCGCGCTATGGGCCGAACTTGTGGAGAGCGATCTGTGGACGCAATATGCGGAACTGGGCGGAGTCGGACCTTCGGGTGGCGGGGATGCACAAGAGGACGAAGAATTCCAAGGATTCATCGGGGGAAATCCAGCGTATGCACTGGCGCTTCAAAATCTGGATGGCGACATGCCGCAGTACATCACCGACAACACCGATGATGAACTGAGCCACGCGGCGTTCCTGACCGCCTTCTTGCGGTCCAAAGAAGAAGTCCCGTTAGACCTTGATCCATTTCGAAATCTACCGAGCAGTCAGGCGACGGGAGCGCGACAAATCAAACGGATCACCAACCTCATGAACCTCAGTGTGGACCTCAGTTGGTATACCCGGTATCGAAGCGGACAGAACCCGGATTTAGGTGCGGTGTTTAAGGGACCATTGATTATTACGAATCAGCCGGCAATTCCATTAAACGATACGGACACTCCTCCTTCCACCAACCCAACGATTCCGATCACGGGCCGTGACGCGAATCGGATTCAAGCGATCGCCAACACCGCTGGATTCCATTTTGCGTTCATTGAGCAGGGCGGTGCGAGTCTCTATCCGACTCTCGCGTTCAAAGCAACCGACCCCACGGTCTTGCGGATTCTGGTTAGTATCGGCGGTGTAGAAATTGATCATTTCGGACTGTGGCACGACAAGGGCGGCAACGCAGTGTCCCAGCCCCTGGCCGGTGTCGTCGATCCAGTGACCGGTCTGACCTTCCCTGATCTGAACAACCCCGCAACAGAGCTGACGCAGACTAACAAGATTTTGCCTGAGCCATGCAATTTCATCAGCAAGAGTCTTCCGCGGTGCTCGGTCATACGACCGACCTCGACGCAGCTCGGAGGCGCCGTGGCCACTGTGAAAGCCTTCATTGCGGATGGAATGTTCACCGGTCAACCGGACGAATTCTTCGACCTTTCAATGAAGCTGGCTGTTGCAGCGGACTCGGCCGTGCGTGGATTTTGATTGCTAGGGTTCTTTCTGTTACTACGTTGGCTGGCGCTGTGGCTACTCACTGGTCGCAGCGCCACCGCCATCCTCATAACCTAAGTTAGTCTGGGCCGTATCGGCATAAGGAGTACTATGTTTGAAGGACTGTTTCAACCAACGCACCTGCTCGTCCTTTTCGGGATCGCCTTGCTTGTTTTTGGAGGAAAGAAGATTCCTGAACTCGGCAAAGGGATCGGCGAAGGTATCCGCGGATTCAAGTCAGCGATGAGAGAAGAAGAACAACCACCAGCGACAACCACGGGTGTTGAAAGGAGTTGAAGATGGGCTTCGCCGCAGAAATTGTGTTCGCACTCCGGCTAGGGCTCTTGGTTTTCGGGCCGAAGCGGCTGCGTGCAATGCTTGGCGGAGTCGTGCCGACCAGACCGACTTTGAAGACGTCTGAGGCTGCACGGCCAAACTTGTAACAGGTTTTACAAAGCGGTTGGTCCGTGGGCTCCGACGGCTGTACGTCCAAAGTGCACAAGCAGATAACTTAACTTTCTCGTCCGGCTCGTTTTGCGATTCTCAGAAGTAAACGTAATCGTCAAAGCGAGGAGACAGGTAAAACCATGAGACTCTGCATCATTGCCGCCATGGTATTAGGTTCACTCATTTCAAATGCTCAGACGAAGTTCTGTTACATTAACCACCGGGTAATCGTTCCTGTGATGGTCAACGGACAAGGGCCGTTCAACTTTCTGCTCGACACGGGAACGCAAATCACGATAGTTGATCCAGCTATGGTCGGACTGATGCACCTTAGTCGGCCAGTCGGCAGAGCCTTCGTGGGTGGCATTGGAGTTAAGGATGCTGCCGTGGGTGGTTACACAACAGTCGATTCAATTGAACTTGATTCTCACAAGCTGCTCCGCGCCAATGTGGTGCTCTTTGATGTAGCCAAATCTCAGGGAGGCCAGTCGGTAAAGGTAGTTGGAATTCTTGGTCAAAACTTTCTTGAGTACTTCAACGTTTTGATTCGCTATAAGGATTCAACTGTGAAGCTTAATCCATAACTAAATCGCAGGTAGAAATACGTGACCGTCTGGGAAGAGAATCGCCGCTAGGCTGGATTCTGATCGGCGCGCATCCTGAGCCGCGATGTTCAATTGGAAGTCGAAGCCGTACTGACGACTGGGCAGAAGAACTCCGGAGATATATTGGCGTGCGTTAGCCGGATCAAGGGCACTATGTCGTGGCAGGTGTGAGTCTGATCCCGGGCGGAATAGACGCAGCCGGATCAGTCTTTCGGTCCACAAAGCATTTTACGACTATCTCTGAGTCCATGAAGTGCCGCGCGGGTGAGAGGCGCTTCGTTTGTCAATTGAGATAACAGGATTCCTGGGGCACCCGTCTCCATGTCTAGCAGAGCATCGCGCGCCTCAGGACCCCCGAACGCAGATTTCTTCTCCGAGGGGAATAAAACTCGCGGCTCCCAGTTTACCTCCATGCGGGAACTCACCGTGAGGGAATGCGCAACTAGACGATCTCCGAATCGCACGTTCAACAGACATCACAGAGCACATCCCGCAGTATCCATCGACGGCGCCTCCAGCGAGTAGGAGGATTGAACGCCAGCACATCGGCGCCTCATCAATCAGAACCTTCAAATCGAACAGGAAAATGGATATGATGATTAACCGGAAGAACACCTCAATAAGTTGCCTTGGCCAGTGCAAGCGAATGGTTTCTCAACGATTCCGGCTAGCGTTCTTGTTTCTGGCGATCCTAATCCTCTCTAGTTCCGCAGCGCTGGCACAGCTGACGACTGCAGATATCCTCGGAACCGTCAGCGATTCTTCGGACGCAGTCGTTCCCAACGCCAACGTAACTCTTAGAAATCTCGAAACCAATGACGCGCGTACCGTGCAATCCAATGGTTCCGGCGACTACAGCTTCACACTTCTCCCTGCTGGACACTACACCATTACTGTCAAAGCCAATGGCTTCCAGGCATGGGTCACTAGAGACCTGGCGGTGGAAGCAGGCGACCGTGCCCGAGCGGACGTTCATCTCCAACTCGGTACGGAGTCGACCGTGGTTGAAGTAACTGCGAGCACTCCACTCTTGCAGGCTGATAGCGCCACGGTGAGTTCAAACGTTACGGCGATGGCAGTTCAGGACCTCCCGCTGAATGGGCGGAACTTCGTTCAGCTTGTGCAATTGGTTCCCGGAGCCAACGAAGGGCCGGGCAATGGACTCAGCAGTGGCGGCCGGCCCGACGATCGGCGTACCAACGCCGCTGGAATCTCCGTGAACGGCCAGGACGACACCCTCAATAACTGGGTAGTCGATGGAATTGACGACAACGAACGGATCATCGGGTCGATCGGAGTCAAGCCGAACGTTGAGGGAATTCAGGAGATCACGGTTCAGACCAACAGCTATGCTCCAGAGGCTGGCCGCACGGCCGGCGGCGTAATCAACATTGTCACGCGCTCAGGAACAAACGAGTTTCACGGGAGCGCTTACGAATTCTTCCGTAACGATATCTTCGATGCCCGCAATGTGTTCCAGACGAACGGAGCCAAGCCTGAACTGCGTCAGAACCAGTTCGGCGGTAGCATCGGCGGACCAATCCTCAAGGACAAAACATTCTTCTATTTTGACTATGAGGGATTGCGTGTCGTCTCAGGTGTCACGTACATCAAGACGGTGCCTACCCTCGCGGAGTACAACGACATCAACGTCGTCGGCGGGGCCGGCCCGCAAGACCTGCTCTCTGCAGCCAACGGCACCGCAGGTCTCCCCATCGACCCAATCGCATTGAACTATCTGCAACTCTTTCCAGCGCCGAACACCGGCGCGGTTGGTCAGTTGTCGAATAATTTCACAATCAGCCCAAACAAGACTCAGTTCGGCAATACCTACGATGCTCGGGTTGACCATAAGCTCAACGACCGGAATCTGCTCTTTGCGCGCTTCGCGTACAACACGGTTAACACTTTCATTCCACCCGGTCTCGGAACCGTGAATGGTCTCCAAATCAGTGGAGGCCGGTTCGACTTCGACGGCCCCGCATCCGATGTGGCCCAGCAGTATGCTTTGGGTTACACGCACACCTTTACCTCAAGCCTTTTGCTCGACCTTAGGGCTGGCTTCACTCGAATCAATAATCTTTCGCTGCCTCTGAATTTTGGCGCGGATGCGGATACCACCGTCGGCTTTCCCGCTGGCCATATCTCCTTCAGTCCGTTTGCCAACTCTCTGACGCCAGTCTCAGTGGGGCCATTCTCCGATATCGGTGATGGAGCGTTTGTTCCTCTTCAGGACATCGACAATACCTTCCAGTACAATGCCACGATCAGTTGGACGAAAGGGAATCACAATATAAAGGCGGGCGTAAACTTTCTTCGCAGGCAGGCTCGAAATGTTCAAAGCGCGTCCGCGGCCGGTGCGTATGGTTTCGGTCTGGTGACGGATAACAATGCGGATCTGACCCAGCAACAAGACAACCAGCTTGCATCAACCCTGGTTGGCGCGTTTCAAAACGATACGCGCAACTTCAACCTGTTCCCACCTGACTATCGCAGCTACGAGCCGAACGGTTTCATGCAGGATAGTTGGAAAATCAACACAAAACTGACCGTGGTCGGTGGCTTCCGCTATGACGTCTTCACCCCTTTTACAGAAGCACACAACCGGATCTCTAACTTCGACTTTCCGCAAGCACTTCTGTCCACTCCCGCGAATGTAACCGCCGCGCTCAAGGTTGCCGGCGTAAATGGCGTCGATGGACGCGCGAACATTCCAACCGATTATTCGAACTTTGCTCCCCGCATTGGTTTCTCCATGTCGGTGGCGCCCAAAATTGTGGTGCGAGGAGGGTACGGTCTGAGCTTCTTTCCCGGCAACTACACCTCCAACGCCGATCTGAAGAATGCTCCATTCACCTCCGTCTTCAGCCCCAACTGCCAGTCCAGCATCGCAATTCAAATTGAACAGAATTTGGGCGTCAATCCCGCTTCGCAAAACCCGAGTTGCGCCACGGTGGCGGGTGCTCCGACGACTTTCGATCAGGGACTGCCAGCCCCGTCGGCGCCAAACATCTCGAACCTTGCGAATATTCCAGCTCTGTCGTTTGTTGCCGAAGCCCCCAAGTTCAGGTCTGCTCTGATTCAGCAGTTTAATCTGCAGCTTGAACAGCAGTTCGGCGCCAACGTCGCAACGATCGGCTATGTCGGCAACATCGGCAAGCATTTGCCCGAGTCGATCAACAACATCAACCAGCCGGTTCCATTCAACCCCATCACCAATCCTGGCGGTTCGGCTCGTCCCCTGAACGGCCAGCTTCCCAATCTGGCTGGCGTCAGCTACATCCAGAGCGAAGGCATCTCGAATTACAACGCCCTGCAGGCCTCGTTCCAGCGGCGCTTTACCAAGGGCCTGGCGTTCGACGCAAACTACACCTGGGGAAAGGGATTGAGTGACATTACCGGCTTCTCCCAGCAGGGTGGCAGCCAGGGTTGGAGCAACGCCGATCCGACCCGGATTCGTCAGATCGAATACGGCATTGCGGAAAATGATATTCAAAACCGCTTCGCCCTCTCGCTCAACTACGCACTGCAGTATGGAAAGAACTTTACTGGTGTCAAGAAATTCGCCCTGGCTGATTGGCAGGTGAATACGATCACAGCGTGGCAGAGTGGCAAGCCCTTCACGATCACCGAGACTGGTAGCGGCGCTGGTAACCCAGTCGAAAGTGATGGCAAACAACACGGCTACAACAATCGCGCCACCCCGCTCAACAGTGGAGGTCAGGATCGTCCCGACCAGATCAAGGATGCTCGGCTGAGCAACAAGAGTTTGACCCAATTCTTTGACACGACAGCCTTTGCTCCGCAACCTCTCGGAACGATTGGAACCGCACAGCGAAACTCGCTGTTCGGACCCAACTTCCGCCACGTTGATCTATCCATCTTCAAGGACTTTCCCGTCACGGAACGTATAAAGGTCCAGTTCCGTGCGGAGAGCTTCAATATTTCGAACACACCGAATTTCTACATCGGAAATGGCAGCAGTGGGGCAAGCTTCGGAAATCCGGCCTTCGGAGCCATTTCACAAACCGATCCTAACTACACCCCTCGGGAATATCAGTTCGCCCTCAAGGCGCACTTTTAGCCCGCTCCAGTTCGGGCCTCGTCGGCGAAGAGGGTAGCCCTCATCGCCGACAGGGGTAATGTTCACAACAATCGGGCCTAAAAAGATCCCCTGACTTTGACTCTTCAGAGACCTCAGCGCACAAGCACCGGTAACAAATTTAGGAATCCACTCAGCGGAACGGAATATTCTGCGCCTCACCCAGTTATCGATTGCATGAGAGGGGATCCGCCGGCTTTTCCACGCAGCTCATCCGATGGTTCGAATTCAAATCAGAGAGGAAGTACTGTGACAAAGAGAGTTTATGTGTATGCACTCCTGGGTCTCGCCCTGTGGAAACCCACAACAACTTTGGCCACTGTTCCTGAAGCCAGTCATGACGCCGCTTCTGTAGCAACATCCACCGAGTCTATTAATCCCGTCATTGAATGGAACAGAACCCTTTTGGTGATTGTGCGAACCCCGGGCGCCCAACCTGCTGCTATCCACTCCACTCGCAGCTTCGCCATGTTGCACGCCGCGATCTTCGATGCGGTCAACGCCATCGACAGAGCCTATGCGCCATACGCGGTAAAGCTTCCTAAGGTGTCGCGAGCAGCATCAGTTTGGGCCGCGGCAGACGAGGCGGCCCATGATGTCCTGGTCTCACTTTACCCCACATTTTCTCCCTCGCTCGATGCCGAGCTCCAGCAGGACCTCGATGAGATCCCGGACAGTCGGCGTAAAGCGGAAGGCATTGCGGTTGGTGAAGCCGTTGCAACTGCGATTCTGGCTTTGCGAGACGACGACGGATCGGGTGTAACCCTTCCTCCTTTCGTTCCGACCAATCAGCCCGGGGGTTATCAGCTGACGCCTCCGAACTTTGCGGCAGCAGATTTCATTCAATGGTCGCGGGTCACTCCTTTTGCTACAGCCTCTGCCCGCGAGTTTCTTCCCGCTCCACCTCCCGAATTGACCAGCGAACGGTATACCCAGTCATTTGACGAAGTCAAGAGCCTGGGCTTGATTACAAGCACAACCCGCACTCCCGATCAAACTCAAATTGGAAAATTCTGGAACGGGAACATTCAGGATTTCTGGAATGAGATCGCTCAGACTGCGGCCTTAAAACATCAGTTGGGGATAGTTCGGAGTGCCCACCTGTTTGCTCTGTTGAATATCAGCATGGCCGATACCGCAATCGCGTTCTTTGAAGCAAAGTACACCTACGACCTGTGGCGCCCGGTGACGGCGATCCAAATGGCCGGCACCGACAACAATCCCCGCACGGAACCTGATACAGCCTGGATTCCACTCTCGACCAAGACTGCCCCTGATCCCTCCTACCCGGGCGCTCACAGCGCCATCAGTACGGCTGCCGGTTGGGTGCTGCGCACTGAATTGGGAGATCAGATCAGCCTCGATGTAACCTCCGAATCCCTCCCCGGAGTGACCCGTCACTTCGACAGTTTTTCTGACGCGGCCGTGGAGGCAGGGCTGAGTCGAATCTATGCCGGACAGCACTTCCGATTCGACCACGAAGCCGGAGAGCAACTTGGCAACCATGTCGCGCATTCTGTCGTTCGTTCCACTTTGAAAAGCAGGTGAGTGCTCGCCGAATAGAAGGCTGGAAAGAATTCTGTCACGCAGGATTGCCCATTTTGCTCAGACCTTCCTGGGCCCCATTGCTTCCCGGGTGGGGCCACTTTTTTGAATGGGTGTGGCAGCGGGGCAAATGTCGCGAACAAGATAAGTAAGTATCCACCGGCAGAGCGCTTATGCGGCAGAGCCGGGGGATCTCCCTTTTGGATTAGGAAAAAGGAGAAGTATGTATGAGGAAAGTCGGGTTCGATGGTGACGTTGTGTCTATCGAACCACAAGGCGGCATCGACTTAGTCGCATATAGCCCACACGTTCCATGCTCCACCTCAAATAACTGTTCGCGCAAATCGACATGGCTCAATTCTATTAGGGCTGTCTGTCTCGAACGTCTCGAGCAGCATCGTTCATAGCGAGAAGCCAAGCACGAATAACGGGCTGGCAAAGTCCATATGACTCGCTTCAGCCTTGGGGAGAAGACATGAAATCCAACCTTTCAGCAGTTTGTGTCTTAGTTGTGTTGGCTGCTGCACTGGCGGGGACCAGAACTCCATCCTCACTCCATCCTGAATCGCTAGCGCGGATCGAGGCGATCACTTCTTATTGCGAGAAGGCCGATCCGAAATCGGAATCGCAGTATCAGGCGAAGCTAGCTGGATTGATACACGACCATTCTGAAGACGAAATCCGGCGTGACCGTAACACCACAAAGTACCGGCAGGGGATGGCACAGGCCAACGAGACGCTCTCGAAGACTACGCAGATAACCGGAGTCAGGGCGTGCGCCGAATTCTTAGCCGAGAAGCAGTAGTCAGAACCCCTCTGATCGTAAGCGAGCTGGGGGTTTCGAAGAGACTCACGGTCGATCTCTAGCGCTTGGCACCAGCTATCGAGCGAGAATAGGTGTTCCGAGCCGATGGGTGTGTTCTTTTGACTCTCGGGAAGTGCGGCGCTCCGGCTCTGCATAACACCCGAATTCTGCAATCTCCGGCGGCTTGCCCGTCCCGTGACCTCGAAGTCTTCCTGTACGGATTCCCGCGGGTGATCCAATCACAGACGTGGGTGTTTGCGGGCTTGTCATTGATGATTGCGTCCGTCGCATCTTTTTTCGCGTCCGCCGTGAGATCATGCCGATCCGCTGGTGTCGTTGTGATTCGAGTGAGGATGGGGCTCACATCAAGTCTCCAAGGAGATTTACTTTGCAGATGACAAAAGTCCCGGGCGGGGGGCGGCCGGCGCTGCATTTCTTGTTCGGATGGTCTTGGTCTAACAAGGCTGGACGAATATAAAATGGTTTGCTGATGACCATCGCAGAGATTATCAATGAAATTGACGCATGTCTCTTATGCTTGCGTCACGCCCGGGACCTACTACTGGCTCCGATGACGGGAGCACGCCGTGAAAGGGAGCCTCGCCGTAAGAGGGTAGTCAAAGCCAGCAAGACAGGCCGTCCGCTATCAAGCAATGTGATTCGCGAGAACAAATCGAGATTCGATCCCATGGTCGCCCCGACGACGACACCTAAGCAGCGCGTGGATCCTGTTTCCCGAGTTCGCGGTTCCGTCAATCCACAAGCCGCGGTCCCCAAGCAACCGCCTGTCGCGGTCACGGCTCAGAAACCGCAGCAGGATGTCACTATAGAACGGCTCCCATCATCTCATCGGCAGATGTCCTCAACCAGAACTGTGCGTCGGCCTGTCACGAAACGCGCGTTCAGCACAGTATTGGAAAATTCCAAACCGGCCATCGCTCTCGCCAATCCTGTCCATTCGAAGATTGTGGTGGTCTCAGCCGCGGAAGCGCAACGTGAACGGGAACGGGCAGCACAATCCGAGGTTCGTCGCCCTCGCGTGCCTGCGACTGGCCTCACCGGCAAGCTGGCGTTCGAGGCGCTGTTCAACGATGGAAGCGATACCTCTAAAACGCCGAGGCAATAGTGCCACAGCAGAACGCAGTTGGGAGGCAGCTAGTATTCATCGGCGCGCCGTAGAAGTCAGCCCGGCACTTGACCAGCTTGACGACGTCTAGCACCGGTTGGCGCGGGACCGCTCGGATAACCGCGAAAAGTGCCTTCGTACCGAGGCCGTGGCCGCTGTCGAGGATTCGAAGCCGCATGCTCATTCCTCCCGGTCGCGGCTTCGAGTGCCGCAAGCGCCGTGTCGTACTGCCGAGTCGCCTGCCCGATCGCAGCGCACACCGCTATCTCGAAGACCTGGTCCTCGGTAGGACCCAACGCTCCCACGGCCGTGATGTCCTCGTCGGTGACCCTGTAGGCGTGCCTTGCGACCTTGTCGACGAGCCCACCGAGTGGTTCGGGGAGGGTGCTATTGTTGAACGCGCCGCGACGCTCGGAGGGTGACGCCTTGCCGTCTCGTTCCAGGATTCGTTTCACCAACGCTGTTCGTGCCTGACTGATATCCGACATTTAGTTTCCTGTCCAGGACGCGGCTGCATGAGCGAACGACTCCAGGAGCTTACCCCAATCGCCTTCGTTGGCAGCGGGTGCCTGGATCGCGATGGCTTTTCCGCCGAGTTCAATCGCTTTGATGACGGCCGAGGCTGCGCTTGCATCCTTCGCGTACGTGATGGCGACGCTTGCTCCATCGGCAGCCAGGCGCTTCGCAATCGCTGCGCCAATGCCCCGGCAACCGCCGGTAACGAGTGCTACTTTCTTCGCTAGCTTGGACATGCGTCTCCTTTGCCATGTTCGGAACAATTCAATAACCCGATTCGGCTGCGACTTATTCGACCGTGTCGTGTCGGACGGTTCTGAACCATTCAGTTCTATACGATGACGAGGGTATGGTGAGGATGCAAAGATATTGAACTATTTAGTTCGTTATCGGATAATGTGGCTATGGGTCGTCCAAAGGGCTTTATCCGAGAGGAAGTTCTGGAGAAGGCGATGCCCGCTTTTTGGAAGCGCGGGTTTGCGGATACGAGCCTGCGGTCCGATGTACTTAACGATATTGAAATCTATGCATCCCGCCGTCTTGCAACGGAATCGCCAATAGGCGTGCTTCATGATGGGCAAATTATACGGAGATTAGGGGCGTTTCTTCGATTGTTCTCTCATCATCGGTCCGAGAAAACGAATGAGATTTGCGAAGTTCGGTTCAAGCCTTTTCTCTCTGAGCCACTTCATTAACTCGTCCTCTGAGAAGCCTATACGCTGTTTGACATTCTCGAAGTCTGCGCTGAAATCCCTAAACCAGTCGTGACTCCAAGAATATGCAGCAAATCTCTGCGTCGCGGATAGTGCCTGCCACGAGCGACGCTTGCGCTTGACGGGGCCAATATCGTTGTCGAGCGCTTTCATTGCTTCGCGCGCCCATAGATCGGCCATCTGGATGCGCGGATTTTTCTTAGATGAATCGAAAGTGATTTTCTCGGCTAATCGAGGGGACCACTGCGGATAATTTTCCCTTAGCTGGCCGTACAAGAATCCCGCGTTGAATTCACTCTCGGCTCTTGAGTCGAAGACACATTCCGCGACTTCGTTGAATTGTCCGGCGACACTTTGAACCATTTCAATAACATCCCAAAAGCACTTGTAGTAAGTCCTAGCCTGCATTATTCGTGAAG
>Ga0206794_1017_pt1 | contig 49921 bp, 45 predicted proteins | sample Alteio_BWOrgCont_70_FD_152877 | JGI IMG/M metagenome (GOLD analysis project Ga0206794, IMG submission 152877) | Enriched cells from forest soil in Barre Woods Harvard Forest LTER site, Petersham, Massachusetts, United States -... | ecosystem: Environmental > Terrestrial > Soil > Temperate forest >...
GATGTCGGGGTGGGCCCGGTAGGGGGAATCCAAGCACAGGATTCCAAGATAAACATTTTAGGATCTCAGATCGTCCGTGAGATAGTCATCCCCGAACTCACCAAAGAAGTCAACGAAGACAAGAATTTTGCCAAACTAAGGCAGGTTTATAATTCTTTGATCCTTGCAACCTGGTATAAAAAGAAGATCAAGGACAGTATTCTGGCGCAAGTATATACAGATAAAAATAAGACCGCAGGCGTCCAATATACATCTACCGTCATTCCTTCGAAAGCTGGTATCCATTACAAAAATGACGTTGAAGGGTTATATAACGAATATTTAGAGGCCTTCAAAAAGGGCGTCTACAATTACATTAAAGAAGAACAAGACCCCATCACTCAAGAGGTCATCCCCAGAAAGTATTTCTCCGGGGGGATGTTCATGCGATTCGGGGCAACGGCGAATAATAAAATGCTGATCGTCCATAGTTTCGATAAAGCCCAACTACCGATCGCTCCCCTTGAAGTGACGGCAGACCTGGCCATGTTCTCAGCTGCGCGATTAATGAAAACCGTTCCAGTTATGGGCAGTGTCTTACCTTCTGCCGAGCAAATCGCAAAAGCGGAGCTGGATCATGACCTTTTGAGGAGGTTTGGAACTATTCTAGAAAATGGCGGTAATGTAAAGTTCGACCCGCAAGATGTATTTGGTAATTCCTTTGCCCTATTGAAGTATGCTTTGAAAATGAGAGATACGGCTTTGATAAAAGATTTCGAAGAAAATCTAAATCCTCAGGTAAACGCGTTAAAAAGTTCCGCTACATCTGCCATGCCCACCATCGATGAAAAGTTAGCTAATGTTAGCATGGAGGCTGAGCCCAAATTTCTGGATAGAGTAGAGGATCTGGTTGCCTTAAACAGGCCTTTGGCAGCAGCGACATTATTTGGAGCTATTGGCGCGCATACGCGAAGGTTGTATTTATATAACGGTGGGGATATAGATGATTTTGAGGCCCTAAAGATATTAATTAATGGCTTTATAGGTCATCTTAATGAACAGCTCGATATGTTATATGCTTTGAAGATAAATGGTCAAGAGGGCACAGAAGAATATGCACGGGTAAGAGCCGAAGCACAAAAGTATGCAGGAGCGTTATTCAATGGTTTGTTATCGAGAACCCATTTGAGCACCAAAGATTTAGTTGATGAAATAGCTAAAGCAATAAGACTGCCAGGTATCGACTTAGAAAGAATTATCAGGCGTTCAGCAGCGATCCTTCCCCCAGAGTTGCCTATATTCATGGGTTTTGTCGGTGAAGAAATGGGCAATGATGAAATCAAAAAGATGGAAGCATATAATCAACAAAACCAAAAGAACATTACAGCACAGGAAGTTTTTTTAGGGGTTCCTTCTGAAGAGGCTGAAAAATACATGGAAGCAAAAGAAAAATATACGCGAGGGAATGATAAACAAAAGGAGGTTGCTGATCTGGAGGGTACAAGGGAAAGTTATCAATATTTACGTAATTTACCTAGATTGGCTGGGCAAGGAACGAATGAGGCCATGTCTTCTAAAGAATCAAGTCCAGTCACGCTTTATCGTGGATTGCGGGACGTGTCGATAGCTCAAAGTATAAATTTACTTGAAAATGGCGAGGTCCCGCGATTTAAAGATAAAGAGAAGTATCGTGTTATAGGCAAATGGGGTCCTGTTGTAGGATTGCAATCAAAGAGCTTTTTTTCAATGACCAATAGCTTTAAAGGAGCGCGCATGTATGCGTTTGGAAGTCATTTTAATGAAGACAATTATAGAAAAGATGGCGTATTGTTCGTTTCCAGGGTATTGGTTAAAGCCTATGCGCAGCATATTGGGCTGGTATTTTCTGACCTGTTTCATCGTTTGAATGACTATCGATCTGTTTTAAAGAATCAAACTACCATTCATGGGAATAGCAAAGAAGTCATAAGACAGCTTAATGGGATTCTCCGGGAATTTCCGGATGCGACCGTCAATATGATCTATAGCGCGAAGATAGACCAGCAACAGATCAAACATCAATCTTCAAAACTTGAACGTGTATTACTTCAAGGTCAAGAATTTAACATCGGTCAAGTTAAAGCGGATCAAATAGGGGATGTTTGGGTATATATAGAGTCTTACATTCAAACAGAAGCTGTGGAGAGAACAGCAAGATCGATCCAAGAAAAGATAGGTGAAATCCATCAATTAATAAATGAAGAAAAATCGTGGGAAGGGAAGAATTTAGACAGCCTTAAGAAAGATATTACGGCTTTAAAAAAACCCAGTAAGAGATATGTTCCTGAACTCATGGAAATGACTTTGGATTTGGTCAAAGCAAACCAGATCATGTCATCTGTCGCGGTTTTAGTATCACAAGCTCCGGAGGACCAGCAGGAACGTTTGTTTAAAGAAGTTTGGGAAAAACGGGGATCTTTAAAAGAATTTGCCACGGCCGTTAATTTTATGTTTGATTCAAAATTTAAGATTTATAAGATGTTTTCTGATGTCCCCTTTGAAGAAGCGTTTAATATTTTTAAAGAGAATTCAGGATCGTTTACATGGGCGGTTGCGAACATAGCTTCTGATAAGAAAGGATTTGTTTCTGAATTAGAAAGGGAACGTTATATGATCGTTGTCCGTTCCATTACGCATGACCCATGGAATCAATTGTATGCCTACATGGAGAGGCTGAATGATGCCATAGGGCAATTGCCCGATTTAAGTAATGAATGGGATGGTTTGATCAAAAGACTTGAAACAGGAGCGTATAATCGAAAAGTCCATGTCTACACTGACCAGGAATTGATTTCTTACCGAGAGGCCTTATTGGAAATACGCAGAATTATTGGGAAGCTTGATCCTGATGAGTTTAATCCGGCAAAAGCTGAGCTTTACAAGGACGCCGTAGATAAGTGTTTAGAAATCACAGAAAATTCCCTGGATTTGATGGACAATACTATTCATCGCCAAAAAGGTGTAAAATTGGAGACGATCGTTAGAGATGCGTTCAAAGATATTCTTTCTGGCCAAAAAGAAGGTTTTGACGCATGGCATATTCCTCTTGAATTGAAAATGGATAAGACCACCGAAAATGCATTGGTGGACCTTGATCCAGTTAAACTCAGGAATTATTTAAAAACTATTTTTACAAATACGTTACAGATCTGGAATGAACGTTCTCTTAATGATGACGAAATGGAAGAAAGAAATACTTTGGGAATAGTCATAAGGGTCAACACAAGATTTGCAGGTGATTATGTTTATATGGGGGTACAGAATAATATTGGAGGGTTCCGTAATGAGGAATCATTAAAGCTCCTTGATAAAGTAAGTCAACCCGACCGCCAGGGAGGGGCATACTTAAATGCGACCCATCGTCTAGGTGGTAGCGGATTAGGATTACCACAGATTTATCATTCTGTCCGTGCGCATGGTACAGAAGGATTTCCTGCTGCCTTTAGGTTTTACGATGATAAATACATAAAGGATGGCAATGGGTCCAGATTTCTTTTTCGTTTTCCCATGCCCAAGGCACAAGACAGGGCCCAATCGTCTGAGATCCCTATAAAATATAAGAGATTTGCCCTTCTGGCCGGACAGGAGATCAAAAAATTCTTTGTTAAAGATAATCAGCTGAGGGTTGGATCGAATTCTAAATATACCCTATCGGTCAAGGATAATAGTGTCGTGCTTCAAAGGATCAGCAAAAGTGCTAATTTTATATCCTTTGAACCGAAGATGTTCAATTTGGGTGAAAAAATTGAAATAGCCAGAAATAGTTTTTCGGAAAAACCGGAAGCAATGGATGACCAGCTTTCTTCGGCTCATTTTATTACATTTCAAGTTGATAAAAATCCCGCTGGAGCCGGTTACTATATCACCTTGACGGATACAGGGTCTTATGGGGAGGATTTTTTATCTGTGTCCATCTATGATTCTCCCAGCAGTTCAGGCAGTGATTCCACAAGAACACAGCGTCCGAACGAAGATCGTTCTTATAACGGACCGTCTGCGTTTGCGGTTGCTGATGGCGTGGGAGGCAGGCCCGGAGGCGCTGAGGCCAGCCGATCAGCCATTGATTCCTTTGGATCACAAGTGGGGAAGGAACCTTATTTTGAATTTAAAGACACGGAGGCTTCTAAAGATTATTTGCAGAAAGTTATTTTAAATGCCAACTCCAGTGTCATTAATTTAGGTGATGATCATGGCAAAACCACATTTTGTGGAGGGATCATATGGAAGGCCCCGCAAGGACAGTGGATGATAACCTATGCTATTGTGGGAGACAGTGTTCTTTTTAAAATGGGATCAGATGGGCAAGTCAGGCGGTTAGGCCATGAAGATAGCTATGTTTTTAAACTGGGTTTGTCAGAAAAAGAAGCGGAAAAACATCCTCGCCGTAATGTCATCACAGATTCTTTAGGGAATAAACGTGAAAAGTTTGAGCCAGATCAAATCCAAACAGAGCCTTTGGAAAAAGGAGACCTGGTATTCGCCGTAACGGATGGGATCTCTAAAAATTTGAAATTGGCCGGGATCAAAGAAATCGCTTCACAACATGATGATCCAGTCAGTTTGTCTGAAGCTGTACTTTATCGTGCTAAAAATATTTCTTTATCAGCCGATGGCGTAAGGGATGATATGACTATCGCCAGCCTTAAAGTCCCGGATCAAGCTATGACGATCCAGGAAAAAAATAAACAAAGATTAGGCGGTATTGATTTGACCCCTGCCAATATGCATTTACAGGTGCAAAACATTAATGGTGAGATTAAATTCCATATTGACCCTGCCATGCTTCATCAGCTTCAAAACGCCACTGGATTTGTGCCGGTGATCATCAGCATGAAGCCTATGATGGATGTTAAAAAATTCCTTGGTGTCGAAAGCCCTTGAAAAAGTCAATGTGTCCCGGTTTTTTTATGATACAATTACTGCCATGCGACAGTATCTAGACCTAGTTCAGCATATTTTAGACCATGGTGAAGAGAAGCAGGACCGTACCGGGACGGGGACGATCTCTGTTTTTGGTTACCAGTGCAAATATGATCTTCGTGAAGGTTTTCCGCTCTTGACGACGAAAAAGGTCTTGTTTGATGCCTTGGTCTATGAATTGTTATGGTTTTTGAGGGGAAGTACCAATATTAACGACGATTTAAAGCAGCATACTCCTATCTGGAATGCCTGGGCACGTCCTGACGGGGAATTGGGCCCTATTTATGGGTATCAATGGCGTAAATGGGAAAAATTTGTTTTAGATGAAAAAACAGGTCATTATCGAAAAGAACATATTGACCAGATCCAAAATGCCATTCATTTGATCAAAACCAATCCTAATTCTCGCCGGATCATTATCAATGCCTGGAATGTGGCTGACATTGATAAAATGGCCCTCCCGCCTTGCCATGCTTTTATTCAATTCTATGTGGTCAATGGCCGTTTGGATTGCCAGCTTTACCAGCGTTCCGCGGATGTTGCCTTAGGGGTCCCCTTTAACATTGCCAGCTATGCGCTGTTGATGAGCCTGGTGGCCCAGGAATGCAATTTGATACCCGGTGTCTTTGTCCATACCATGGGGGATGCTCATATTTATCTTAATCATATTGAAGGGCTCAAAATACAATTAGAACGCCAGCCGACGGCTTTGCCGCGTCTGGAACTGCCTAAGAAAAATGTTCTTGATTACAAATTTGAAGATTTTAAGTTGACCGGTTATCAGCCGGCTGCTTTTATTAAATTTCCTATCGCGGTTTAGTATGAGGCCTTTCTCCGTCATAGTTGCTTTTGATTCCCAATATGGAATTGGCAAAAATGGGCAATTGCCGTGGGTCTTACCCATGGATCTAAAGAATTTTAAAGAAATCACGAGCACGGTGACCGATCCATCTAAAAAAAATGCTGTGATCATGGGGCGAAAGACTTGGGAATCTTTGCCCCCCAAATTCCGTCCCTTACCTGGACGGGTGAATCTTGTTTTAAGCAAGGAAGGGAAGCTGAAGGTGCCTTCGGGGGTGATTTGTGCTGACAGCCTCGAGAATGCATTAAATCAGCTCTCTACTCCTAATATAGAGAACATTTTTGTTATCGGCGGTGCCCAGATCTATGCCGAGGTAATTAACCATCATTTATGCCAAAGGCTCTATGTAACACATGTGCAAGGTAATTATGACTGCGATGCTTTTTTCCCTCCGATCAGCAAGGATTTCTTCCTGATAAGCGCCTCTGAGCAATTTGAAGATGCTGGTTTTAGCTTTCAATTTTGCATGTATTTGCGCAACTAATTTACAGATATTGGAGCTATTTGAGAAAGCGCTTTCCAAGAAAACGCTATTTTTCATGTAACATGCTTATTATCAGACAGATAATAAAAGCATCATGACTTGGTAAGTTCTCATTATTTCGAACTTACCCTTAGAATGTTAGTGATTTTTAATGTATACTCTAATTAAGTCCAATAAGACAGCGGTGGTTTGTACCAGTTAGACTTAGTAATGCACAACACTTATTCTTAGGAATAATGCTAATATAGAAGGTAATGGCAAGAATAAGGTAGGAGGTGCTGCTTGGCTATGCTAAATGGTAAAACAGTATTGATCGTTGATGACGAACCTGCCATATCACAGCTTTTGACCGTTATTTTGGGTTCACATGGATACTCAACCCGGGTCGCGGCCACCGGCCAACAGGCCTTAGAATGCTCAACTTCCAATATTGATCTAATTCTTTTAGATATGGTCCTGCCTGATTGTGACGGCATTAATATCTGCCAGCAGCTTAAAGCCAATTCCCAAACCAAGGATATCCCGATCATTGTCATCAGCGGTAATCAAAATAAATCCGACCGGATCAAAAGTTTATATTTAGGCGCGGAAGATTTTTTAAGCAAGCCTTTTGAGCCTGAGGAATTATTTGCCCGCATGGATGTTGTTTTGCGTCGTAGTCATCATCATGATGAAGATAGTGAAGAAAATACTAAACAGCAAGAACAAACCATGTCTGAATTACAGCGCATTATTGATGAAGAGTCCGTGAATGTCCGCTTTCAGCCGATATACTTTTTAAAACCCATGCGTTTGTTGGGGCTTGAAATGTTAAGCCGGCCGCAAACAACCTCTACTATGCTTAATCCGGAAGTGTTTTTCAAAGCTGCTTTAAAGCACGGGGTTTATTATGAGGTTGAAATGATCGGCTGGCGTAAGGCATTGAAAATAGCGTCTGAGAATTTTGCCGGACAAGAGAAACTTTTTTTAAACTGTGAACCCCATTTGGTCGAAAGCGACAAGTTCAAGACCGTCAAAAAGACATTTTCCGGTTTTGGGATGTCCAGCAATGAAGTTTTCCTGGAAATAACAGAACGTTCCGCTGTTATTGCATTCGATATTTTCTATGAACGGCTTCGTGAGTACCGTCAAGAAGGTTTTAAAATCGCGGTCGATGACCTGGGTGCGGGCTATTCAAGCCTGGAATCCATCATCGAAATAAGGCCGGAAGCGATCAAATTGGACAAGCATATCGTTAACGGGGTCCATAACGATTCATATAAAAACAGTATCGTTAAACTGTTTGTTGCATTTTGCCGCGAAAACGGTATTATTTGTGTAGCTGAAGGCATTGAAACCAAAAAGGACTTTGATGCCTTGATCGAGTTGGGGGTTGATGCGGGGCAAGGGTATTATTTGTGCCGTCCGACCGATACCCTGGACCTTGCGGCGTTGCATTCTTTGTACCTTTAAAGTTATTCTATGATCAATGTTTTACTGTTTTCCCTAGCTGTCATCTCAGCTTCTTTTGCTTGTTCCATGGCTGAAGCGGCCATTCTTAGCCTCCCCCTGATCCGAGCACGTATTCTCGTTGATAAGAAGCGTATCAACGCCCGTGACGTGCTTTATCTTAAAGAGCACATTGCTATCACTGTTGCCACCATCGTCATCATCAATAATTCAATCAACCTCATCGGAGCTGTATTTGTGGGTAATGAGGTTGCCCGGATCTTTGGTGACCGGTGGCTCGCCACGGCTTCAGGTGTTTTTACCTTCCTGATCATTGTGATGGGGGAAATGATCCCCAAAGCTTTGGGGGAGCGCTTTAAAGTGCCGCTCTCGTTATTTTTTGCCAAGCCTTTGAGGCTTTTGGTGTGGGTATTCGGCCCTGTTGTCAGGGTCATTATGCTTTTGGTAAGTCCCTGGACAGGCGGCCAGGGGGTGTTGAATGTCACTGAAGAAGAGATCAAGATGATGATCAAGCTTGGGCGTGATTCAGGATCGATAGAGTCCCATGAAGAGGTGCTTATCAACCAGGTCTTTCGACTTAACGACCTGACGGCTTTACAGATCATGAAACCGTTAAAGGATGTTTATAGTTTGCCTGCCAATAAGACCCTGCTTGAATTTAAAAGCATGATCAGTGCTTCTGCCTATAACCGTATCGTAGTATTCGACAAGGATGATAAGACAAAGATCGTCGGTATTGTCCAGCACCGTGTGCTTTTGCGTGAGATACTTAAAGACAATGTCAGCTCCAGGATCAGCGATTGGATGCTTAAACCTATTTTTGTCAACCAGATGATGAAGGCAGATACCTTGATGAAAAAATTCCAAAGTTTCCATCAGCATCTTTTTGTGGTCCAGGACAATTTGGGGCGGAATATCGGGATCGTGACCATGGAAGATGTGTTGGAAGAATTATTCGGTGAAATTTATGACGAAAAAGATATTCGCTTTAAAATGATGCCTTCTCAAAAGCCTAAAACTTCTTGAGCACGAAGCCCGCCTGTGTTAATATTCCTCTCGTGGTCAAAAATCTTTCATTTTTATTGATAATTCTTCTTTTTAGCGGTTGCTCATCTTCTAAGAAAACGATCATCGCTGATTCTTTGGATGCCACCCCTGTGATCACAGGTTCTGTGATCGATGCAGCGGCGTTTCAAAAAGGAGGGACGCTGGTTTTGGGGGCATTCAAACCAGGCCCTGGGGCAGCCGCTGATGACGAAACCGACCGATTATCCCTGGCGATCGTCAAGGGGATCAAAGAAACCCTTCCTGATGATGCTGCTCATTTTACCCTTGTCCCGGACGATCAAAAAGATTCAGACTGTTTTCTGGATGGTTATATCGAAGATTACGGGCGCAAGGGCCATATGGTCCATCTGTCTGTTGATGGGGAAATATGGTTACAGTCTAGCGGAGAAAAAATATTTTCATTTCAAACCGCCATCATGATTGATCTTAAAACCCAAAATCCAAAGACCATCGCCTATCAAATAGGTATAGCCATTGCTCATTTTATTGGTTCGCACATGCAGGAAGGATAGATGTTGTGATTGTTGTGACAGGTGCAGCAGGATTTATAGGTTCTTGTTTGGTTGCTGAATTAAACAGCCTGGGCCGCCATGATCTGATCGTGGTGGATGATCTGATGGGAGAGGATGACCCTAAGAAAAAGAACCTGACCGGCAAACGCTATCAGCGTTATTACGACAAAGCAGAGTATTTAAAACTACTCAAGCGTGACCAGTTTGATTTTGACGTGGATTGCATTTTGCATATGGGGGCTTGCTCATCCACCACCTTGCAGGACGCGGATTATTTTAAGACCAATAATTTTGAATATACCTGTACAGTGGCCCAATGGGCGCTTCGGAACAATGCCCGTCTGATTTACGCTTCTTCGGCAGCTACCTATGGCAACGGTGAACAGGGGTATAGTGATGATGAATCCCTGATCCCTATGCTCAAACCATTGAATCTTTATGGAGAATCTAAACAAAGCTTTGATGAATGGGTATTGGCTAACGGGTATCAAGGTAAAATGACCGGTCTGAAATTCTTTAATGTGTTTGGCCCTAATGAATATCATAAAGGTGATATGAGATCAGTGGTGTCAAAAGCATATGATCGGGTGGTATCAGAAGGGAAGATATCTCTTTTTAAGTCATATAATCCCAAGTATAAAGACGGCGAACAGGCCCGTGACTTTATTTATGTCAAAGATGCTGTTGATGTGGTCATGTTTTTGATGGAGGCTGCGTCCATCAACGGGATCTTTAATTTAGGCACAGGGAAAGCGCGTACATGGAATGACTTGGCCCGCGCCTTGTTCACTGCTGTTGGACGCACACCGAATATCGAATATATAGAAATGCCGGAAAACCTGCAAAGCCGATACCAATATTTTACCCAAGCGGACATGGCTAAATTACGAAAAGCCGGGTATAACAAAGCTTTTACATCGCTGGAAGATGCCGTTAAAGATTATTGCAGCTATCTATCAACCAAGCGTTTTTGGTAAAGAAGGCGGGAGTTTCAATATGGTCCTTTTTATTATTTTAGGTGTGGTAGTGCTGATCACCATTGCTGTTTTAGGTGTTTTATTATTCATGTTGAATAAAGAAGGGCAGAAAGAGGAAGAAAAAGCAGTTCCTTTAACAAATATAAACCAATTAAAAAAAGAACTGTCAGCAGGGGCAGGGCTGCTAGAACCCCGGATCATCCCTCCTTTTGAACCCAAGGTGACCTTGCCAACACAGCCCGTGCAAACCCCTTTAGAGGATAATAATTTCAAATTACGCGCCCAGGAACTTGAGAATGAGTTGAAGGCTATTTCCCAAAAAGCGGAGTCACAATCGAGTGAAGCTAAGCAATTGATCGAAACGTTGACCAAAGAAAATGAAACACTAAAGGCCCAACAGACTGATTTAATAGAGGCCCAACAAAAACTCAATGAACTGCAAGGGGAAACAGATGGTTTGAGAACGGATAATGTCAACTTGCAAAGCCAATTGGAGTCGACCGATGCTAAAGTGCGCCTTTTGGAAGAACAAATGACTGCCGTCCAGCTCCAAATGGGGGACGAGATCGCTCGCGCCAATGCAACGGTGTCTGAACTCACCCGTGAAAAAGAAGCTTTATTGGCAGCGCCCAAGCCTCCAACCGATGAAGAATTGCATCGAGAATTGGAAGCTTTAATGTCTGAACAAATCGAATTAAAGAAAAAATATGAAGACCTGGAAAAAGAAAACCAGGAGTTGCAGTACGAGATGATCAAGGCCAGGGCCCAGTCCAGCGGTTCGGAGAGGGTTAATTTTAATTATAAGAACCAAGTGGAAGATTTTTTAAAGAAGGTCAATGCAGGCCAAGCGGCCAATGACCAATTGACCCAGGTCAAGGGCCAGCTGGAAGGGATGCTAGAGCAAGTCAAGTTGCAAAATGAAGAATTGGCCCAAAAGGACCAATTAGCCCAATTTGAATTGGAAAAGAATCGTGCCCGTCTGGTAAGTCTTGAACGTGAGTGCGAAGACCTGAAAGCGCGGGCACAACAGCAGGGGCAGCAGTGAGGTCATTATGCGTCTAATATTAATTTTAGCGATTCTGGGGTTATGCTCTTCCTGTGCTTTCTGGGATCACCCAGTAGATAACACTGTAGAAATCGGTAAAACTATTTGGGGATCGTCAACCAGGGCTTTGGAAGCGGCCAGGGACAAGGCCATCACAAAAACATATGATAAATCGTATTGGGACACTGTTCGCAGCACCATCGCCGTCATTGAAAAAAGGAAATGGGTGATATTTAAAAAGGATGAGATCAAAGGGTATATCGTGGTGATGGGAGTTAAAGGCGCTGTTAATACTACTGAGATCGGGGTATTCTTTGATGAACTTTCAGATACTCAGACGCGCATTGAAATATCTTCTTTAAGCACCAATGCCAAACGTAAGGTGGCCCATGGATTGTTCCATGGATTGGACATTGCTTTTGGATATCTGCCTCCTGATCCTCCAGAGCCTGTAGAGCAGCCTAAGACACCTCAGGATGCGACGACACCGACAACATGATCGAAAATGAATTTTTATTCTTAGGATTATTGGCTGAAGGCCCCAAGCATGGCTACGAGATCAAACTTCAGCTGGAAGAGGACTTGAGCCCCAATATAGGCCTACAGATCAAATCGATCTACTATCCCCTTTCAAGAATGGAAGAAAGCGGATTGATCGAGAAGGAAATGGCTTCACGTTCAGGCCGTTTTCCTGAAAAACATGTCTATCGCATTACCCCCAAAGGCAGGAAGAAATTTGACGAACTCATTGAGCAAAGTTTTTTATCTGTCGAACGTCCTTTCTTTCAAATTGACCTGGCTTTTTATTTTCTGCCTTTGGTAGATAAAACAATGGCCAAACGACGCCTTAAAGTCAGGTTTACTTTATTAAAAAAAGTGAAAAAAGAGTTAACTATCCTGCAATCTGCAGCAAAAACAAAAATTTTAAGCCTTATCCTGCAGCATGACCTGGATCTGGTCGAAGCTGAAATAAATTCCACCCAAAAAATCATTGACCAGCTTTAGGCAGGTATGTAACCCCTTAGTTCATATATACTTCTTGACTTATATGGATCTTATACTAAAATCTTTGTAGTAAAATTTTAATAGATTGGGATTATAATCAAAAATGGATATTCTCCAAATTTTAACTGAATCCGCACGGTCTTTTGATCAAAAGCCTGCTATTATATTTAAAGATAAGAAACTTAGTTTTGCAGACTTAAAAACTAATGTTCTGGCTTTAGCTCGGGGTTTGCAGGCGTTAGGATTGCTTCGTGGTAAAAAGATAGGCTTGTATTTACCCAATTGTCCTGAGTATGTGTACAGTTATCTTTCATCTTTTCTTTTGGGAGCAGTGGTCATCCCTTTGGATTACATGCTTAAAACCGATGAATTGACAGCCTGTTTGTCCCATGCAGAGGCTGATCTTGTCATTGCCTTAGCTAAACCGGAAATTAACTGGGATGAGATACAAAAAGGGATACCATCGTTAAAGAAGACCATCTTTTTAGGCCCTGAATTTGAGCAATTATTTCAAAGGGGACAGTCCCCTGGAACTGAAGGGGACAGTCCCCTTCAGGCCGTGAGCATATCCGATACTGATCCGGCTTTGATCATGTATACTTCCGGCACAACGGGCCAGCCTAAAGGAATCCTGCTGAATTATAAACATTTGCAAGGCTCGCCCCAGGCGATGACATATTTTGTAGATTTGAGCCAGCGCGATGTGAAGCTCTGTGCCATTCCTTTAAGTCATATCGGCGGGTTTATCTATATCCAAAATTGCATTATCTTCGGCATTACCTTGGTATTGATGGACCGTTTTCATCCGTTGGAATTTTTAAAGAATATCGCGCAGTATAAGGTGACCTGCTTTCATGTGGTGCCGCCGATGTACACGGCCATGTTGACGGTCAAGAATATCGACCAGTTTGATCTTTCCAGCCTGCGCTGGGTGGTGGTCTTTGGAGCTCCTAATTCACCGGATATTTTAGAACGCTTCCATAAATATTGTCCTAATGCCAAATTGCTCAATGGCTGGGGTATGACCGAGACTTGTCCGCCCAATACGGTCACCCCTTTGGATGATCCCAGGATCGAAAGTGTAGGTAAGCCAGCTCCTAATTGCGAGATCCAGATCGTCGATGAAGATGACCAGGCTTTGCCAGTAGGCTCAGTGGGCGAGATCGTGATCCGCGGTTGGGTGGTGATGCAGGAGTACTACAAGGATCCGCAAGCAACATTAGCAGCCAAGCGTGGCGGCTGGTTTCATACCGGAGATTTAGGCCGTTTTGATAAGGATGGCTTTTTGTATATCGTGGGACGCAAGAAAGAGATGATCAAGGTGGCAGGGCAGATCGTCTATGCACCTGAAGTGGAAGCTGCTTTATGCAAGCATGAGGCGGTGCTGGAGGCTGCAGTTATTGGTGTTGCTGATGATATGCGTGGGGAATCAGTCAAAGCGTTCGTGGTTCTAAAAGAAGGGATTACCCTTGAACCTTTGGAGATCAAATATTTTGCCAAGGAACATCTGGCAAATTTCAAAGTTCCCCAGACCATTGAGATCCGTTCGGCTTTACCAAAGAATCGTACCGGAAAAATCGATAAAGAATTATTAAAACAAGAAGTATTAGCTTAAAGAAAGGGTTTAGTTATGTCCACTACCACCGTTGATAGAATGACGAGAGATGTGCATTTATGCGGGAAAGATTTAATGGGCATGGTGCAATTAAGGCCTAAAGATGTCGGTTCTTATGCCATCGTTCCTGGTCCCAAAGAGCGCTTGGATTCCTTGGTCAAGAAAATGGAGAATCCGGTCAAGAATTTTACCTTTATGGAATATAACATGTTTACCGGGAATATTAACGGTATTCGTGTGACAGCCATTAATGGCGGACGTTTTGCTGCAGATACGGCCATTACAACGGAAATCTTATGCAATGCCGAGGTCAAGGCGCTTATCCGTATTGGCAGCTGCGGGGCCTTGCGCAAGGACATGAAAATAGGTGATTTTATTCTGACCACGGGTTGTGTGCGCGGGGATGGTGTTACTCCCTATTATGTGGATGATAAGTTCATCACTGCGCCCGATGCTGCGATGACCCAAAAATTAGGCGTGATTGCCAAGAATCTGGCAGCAACTGCTGGATTGACCGTCCATGAAGGTAAGGTATGGTCAACTGATGCTATTTTGAAAGAAACCAAGGAAGTGGTCAATAAAGTGATCGATCAAGGGGCTGTTGGCGTTGACATGGTTAGCGCCCCGTTTTTGACCATTGCTCAGACCTATAAGATTCCGGCTGTCTCTATCTTGGCGATTTCTGATAATTTGATCACTGGGCAGATGGGCTTTATCAATCCTGATTACTACATGGCTGAAGGCATGCTTATACAGATGGCGATGGAGTTGGTGAAACAGTTAGAAGGAAAATAGAATGTCCTTTGAATCACCTTTATTTTGGCCGGCATATGTTAAAGAGGATGTCTTGCATGTTCTCGATGAGACCTTGGTCCCGTCGAAACTGAAATATATCCCTGTGAAGAACGTTAAAGGCGCGGTTGCTGTTATCCGCCAGATGAAGACCCGTGCTTTCGGCCAATTTCTGGTGGTTCTTAATACGTTTTTATTAGAACTGAAGGGGACAGTCCCCTTGAGTTCCAGGGGACAGTCCCCTTCCAGTTTGCTTAAGCATTTGCAGCAAGTGGCTCATGAGCTTAATAATTCCCGTCCGACGTTTCCTTTTGCGGAGGTGACGGGGATCATCACTGGTGTGGCCCATAAGGCCTCTGCCGGCGGCCCGGAGGCTGTCAGGGGGGCAGTGGTTAAAACAGTTCATGGTTTTCTTGCCGGTATCAGGGCCAGGCGTTTGCAGCGGGTGCAGGAAATAGCCGAGGCCATGAAGGATGGGGACAGTATTTTGACGCATTGCAATGTCAGTGGTGAATTGGCCATGGCTGCAAGTTTGAGTTTAGCACAGGGCAAGCGAGTGAAATTCTTTGCCACAGAAACAAGGCCTTATATGCAGGGTGCAAAACTAACGACCTGGGAATTGCAGCAAGCCAAGGCTTGTGTCACCCTGGTAGCTGATAATGCCATTGCTTCCTTGATGGCAGACAGGCTGGTCAATAAGGTGATCATTGGTTCTGACCGTTCCGCGGCCAATGGGGACATTGCCAATAAGATCGGTTCTTATCAGATCGCTGTTTTGGCTAAAGAATTCGGGATCCCTTTAATTGTATTGACCCAGCCTTCACGAGGGGTTGCCAGTGGTGCAGATATGCCCATTGAATTGCGGGACGCGGATGAATTATTAATTTTTAACGGCAAGAAAGTATTTGGCCCGAAGGTCCGTGGTTTTTATCCGGGCTTTGATGTGGTGCCTCATCAATTAATCACGAAAGCGATCGCGATCAATGCAGGATTATAAAAGTCAATCGATCTATTTGTTCCAAGGCCTTTTTAGCGCTGAATCTTTGAAAAAGCTAAAGCTCCCTAAAGGCAGCCCTGTCTTTGTTTGTGAAGGCCGGCCGAGCCTGGAGGCAGGGCGAAAGACGTTAAATTTTTTTTCAAAGAAGGGAGTGGCTCCGACGGTCATTAGTGATAATATGGCTGGCTTTTTGTTCTTTAAGGGATTGGTCAGGGAAGTGACTATTGCCTGTCAATACGCGGATGAAAAGGGAGTTTTATGCGATATGGGAGCATTGATATTGGCTGTTTTGGCCAAGAAGCACGAGATCCCGCTTAAATTATTGCCTGCAGAGCATCGGCATAGGTTTTTGGGAGATCCGAAAGCGATATTAAGTTTTGAAGGAAAACAAATGGCGCCTAAGGGTACGCATGGGTATGTGCCGTTAGTGGAATGGGTGCCGGCGAAGTATTTAAAATAATATGCAAGAGCTGAAAAATAAAATTATTGAAACGGCCAAGCTGCTTTGGGACAAGGGGCTGGTCACCGGTTTTAACGGTAATATCAGCGCCCGCGTTGATGCTGAGACCATTTTGATCACTGCCACTGGGACCTGTTTGGGTTATTTGAAATCCACGGACATCGTCACCTTGAGTCTTAAGACGGGGGAAGTTATTGGTGAGGGAAAATCTTCCAGCGAGAGATTCATGCATACGGAAGTATACAAGAATTTTCCTGATATTAAAGCAGTGGTGCATACGCATCCAACCTGCACCAATGGGTACTTCTTAAGTAATGAGGTCTTGGAGCCTAAGACTTTTGAGGCGAAGTTTTATTTAGGTAATGTTAAGTCAGTGCCGCAGTCCACCCCTTCAGTAACAGCGATGGAACCGGTGATCAAGGAATTGAAGGTCACCAATATCGTTGCCCTGCGCAATCATGGGGTGGTGGCGATGGGTAAAGATTTGTTTTATGCCTTTGTGTTGATTCAGGAATTGGAAGAGCAGACGAAGGTGGAATTAGTGAATGTCCATTATCAGCAAATGAACAAAGAGACGCTAACCCGGGGACATGTTCCAGAGAACGTGTCCCCAAGCACGTTGCCGAGCGACGCAGGGTTGAATACGAAAGCACCCCAGGGAAACAACCTAACGCAGAGCAAGAAATATAAATTATTCTCCAAAGACCAGATCGAAGAGATCGTCCGTTTGGTCAATAATGACGCGCAGATGCAGGAATTGGGCAGCAAAACGGCGATGAATATGGATCTGGCTGTCTGCCTTCAGGAGACAGGGGATGTTTATAGTTTTAAATTTGAAAATGGCCGTATTACGAATACGGGTAAGGATGCCGAGGCTGAATTTTTGATCACGGCCAATGAATCTATTTGGCGTGCGGTTTTTAATCGTGAGATCGATCCTTTTGTGGCAACCACTCAAAAGAAAATGAGTTTGCGGGGAGATTTTGCCCGGATTTCCAAATGGTATGCTCCGTGCAGCCGTATATTTCAACTTTGGACTAATGTGCCTGTAGAATAAAATGACTACGACTGCCATACAACAATTTGATTTACTCATTGAAGGCAAGGTTTCTTCAGCTTTGGGAGGGAAATATTTTGATTGCGTTAATCCTTCCAACGGTGAAGTGTTTGCCCGTGTGTCTGATGCGGATACTATTGATGTGCAGATGGCGGTCAGTGCAGCGCGTTTGGGCTTTGACCATGGCCGCTGGCCGCAAATGAGCGTTGCTGAGCGTGGTGTATTTTTACTTAAAATAGCGGCCCTTATTAGAGAAAATGCCAAAGAATTGGCTGACCTGGAATGCGCTTCCACAGGCAAAACGATCAAGCATACGACCTTTATTGATGTGCCGTCTGCCGCGGAAACATTTGAACATTTTGCTCATTTGTCAGGAAATCTGATCAATGAGACCATCAGGAGTTCTGCGCCGGTGCGTTCCATGATTCATCGTGAGCCGGTGGGGGTGGTGGTCACTATCATTCCCTGGAATTATCCTTTGATCATGACTGCCTGGAAATTGGCACCTGCTTTATTGGCAGGGAATTGTGTGGTACTTAAGCCGTCACCTGTAGCTTGTGCATCGGTGATGCTGCTGGCAAAATTAGCAGCACAGATTGGACTTCCCAAAGGCGTATTGAATATCATTGCTTCTTCCAGGGCGCAGGCTGGCCAGGAATTAGTGGCTTCTCCTGAGGTTGACATGGTGTCCTTTAGCGGATCAAGCAAAACCGGTGAAGCGGTGATGGCCTTGGCTTCCAAGGGGACCAAGAAACTGGTACTTGAATTAGGCGGCAAGTCACCCAATATTGTTTTTGCCGATTGCGATATGGAAGCAGCACTCGGCGGGTCATTATCAGCGATCTTTATGAACCAGGGGCAGATGTGCACGGCAGGCTCCAGGCTTTTGGTCGAAGATAAAATATATAAAGAGTTCGTCGACAAATTAGTGGCCCGTGCCAAGAATTTAAAGATCGGCCCTGCAGAGAATTTTGAAACAGAATTTGGTCCTCTTGTCAGCGTTGAACATAGAAATACGGTTTTGAAATTCATTGAAAAGGGAAAGCAGGAAGGTGCCAGGCTTGCATGCGGGGGAGGGATTCCTGGAAGGGAACAGTCCCCTTGTGAGGGAGGGAACAGTCCTCTTCCGCTCAAAGGGGCTTATTTAGAGCCCACGATCTTTGCCAATGTCCGTAACACGATGAGCATTGCCCAGGAAGAGATCTTTGGCCCGGTTCTTTGTGTTATCCCTTTTACGTCGGCTGAAGAAGCAGTCCATATTGCTAATGACACCAAATACGGCTTGGCAGCAATGATCTGGAGTAAAGATCTGGAAAAGGCCAATAAAGTGGCTGGCCGTTTGCGCTGCGGTACAGTATGGATCAATACCTACGGTGCTTTTTTAAATGAAGTACCTTTCGGCGGGTATAAACAGAGTGGCTTCGGCAGGGAATTAGGTTTGACAGGTTTTTGGGAATATACCCAAATAAAACATATTGCCACTGACCAAACACCCGGCGGAAAATCGCTGGTAACAAGCTGGTTTTAAAGATATGAATATTACGATCAACACAGGCAAAGAATTAAACTGGATCGTCACGCTGGTGATGTCCATCTTCTTTGGATACTTAGGGGTTGATCGTTTCATGATGGGGCATATTGGACTTGGAATTCTGAAACTTTGCACTGCCGGAGGATTTGGTATCTGGTGGTTGGTGGATGTGATCTTGATAGCTACTCGTTATCAATATAAAAATGTGACGTGGATTTAACATACAAAGGAGAACAACATGGACCAAAGAATTCTGTTTTTAACCCCACCTCTTAAGGCTTGGGATTCGCATGGGCTGCATAAGGCAGCCAATCAAATGCATGCACAGGTAGCGGCCTATATCCGTTCCAAAGGCATTGCGTCCGTTGATGCGTTGGATTGCCGGGCAATGGATTTAGATTGGGATGCCATGTTGGCCAAGATCGGTGAAAAGAACCCCACCATGGTCTTTTTAGGGGACCAGCTTTTTTCAACGCTCGGGGCTGCGGTTATCTGGTATTTTAATGAAGCCATACGCATGATCAAGGTCAAGTATCCAAATATGATCACTGTTGCTTCCGGTCTCTGGTATTCCGCAGATTATGACCGTCAAATGCGTTTGAATCCATCCATTGATTATATTTTGATCGGTGAAGGTGAGATCACTTTGGAAGATCTGGTCAATAATCTGAAGTCCAAAACCAAAGATATGCGTGATATTCCAGGCTTAGTTTCCCGTCGGGACAAAAATACCATTGTCGTGGGGCCTCACCGTGGTTTGATCCCGGATTTAAATGTTTTGCCCATGCCTGCGTATGACCTGTTTCCTATGACGACCTATATCGGGCATACCTATTGGAAACCCTTTGCGGAATTGATGACTTCCCGCGGCTGCCCTGGCAAATGCCATTTTTGTTATGAGTGGGCCTTGTATGACAGCCGCTCTGCAGCGAAAGATTTTACCTCCTGGCGTGGTCTTTCAGGCAAGCGCATCGTTGATGAGCTTGATATCCTTGAAAAGCAATATGGTATCACCACCGTTGTCATGCAGGATGATGCTTTTAACAGCGACACCAAGGCTATGATCGAGTTTTGCGAAGAAAAGATCAAACGCGGCAATAAAGTTGGCTGGGTATGTTTGGGACGGGCAGATCAGTGGATCTCCCAGATGGATATTTTACCTTTGATGCGCCGTGCCGGCCTGTTCATGGCTTTAACTGGGGTGGAAGTTGAAAGTGATTCACAGCTTGTTAAAACAGGTAAAGGGGTCACGATCGATCAAATTAAAAAGACCATTGAGATCCTGCGCGCCCAAAATATCGGGACTGTTGGTACGGTTTTGATCGGTTTGCGTGAGGATACTGAAGAAAAGATCAAGCAGCGTCTGGAGACAGCCAATGAGATCGATCCGGATGTATTTGCGCTTGATTATTTGACACCAGTGCCCAATTCTCCGGATTGGCGCTATGGTATCCAGCAGGGATGGTTTGATCCTGAAACAATTAATTTGAAAGATTGGGACTTCCAGCATCCTGTTATCCCGACAGACTTTTTATCCATTGAAGATGTCGGCCGCCTGGGTGCCTGGTGCATGCGTGAATATTATTCCAAACCGGAACGCATCCACCGCATCATGGAAAGTGATTATGATATGCGTGTTAAATTATGTGTTAAGGATTTTATGAATAATATATCAAAATTCGAGGCGAATTCCCGCGTTCAGGCAGGGACATAGTTATGGTCAGTATTCAAACAAATATGCAGTGGGATGCGATTGCTTTGGGCAAATATAACAAAATGCTCAATTTGATCCCTGTTTTTCACCGTCGATTAGCCAAGGAAGTGGTCAATAAAAAAGCGGAACAAGGGGCTGTGGCCCGCGGTTCTTCAATTGTTGAAGAGATCGATATAGTTCAGGCATTTATGACCGAGGTTCCGAAGGCATTTTATAGTTTAATGGTCCGTATCATGGATGAAGTAGGGTTTGATTACAAAAAATATATATGAAAATAGCAGTGATAGGTGCAGGAGCAATCGGTGGGGTGGTGGCGGCTTACTTGAAAAAGGCGGGTGAGGATGTTGTGCTCATCGGGCGTTCTGATCAAGTGGATGCCATTACCGCCCAAGGTTTGACGATCAAGGGCGTGCGTGGCAATGAAACGATCAAGGTGCCGGCATTAACGCGTTTGGATAAGCTTTATGATCTGGTGATCTTTGCGGTCAAGACCCAGGACATTGAAGAAGCTTTTGCTCACAACAGTGAATTTTTAGAACCCAGTGGTTTGATCATGACCACTCAAAATGGCGTGCAGGCAGATAATATTTTAAGCAGCCATTTTGAACGTGAGCGTCAAATTTCCAGTATCGTTATGTTTGGCGCCACCTATATCAAGCCTGGTGAGATCGTTTTTAATTTTGAAGGGGATTGGATCATAGGGCGTCCGTTATCGCCATTAGATCCCACGACCCATGCTATTGCTGAGCTTTTAGGCAAAGCTTTTAAGATGGTGCCCAGCACCAATATCATGGGCCAAAAATATTTAAAGCTCTTTGTGAATTTTAATAATTGCATCCCGGCGCTCATCGGGAAAAGCATGCAGGAGACCTTTGCTGATATGGACCTGTGCCGTTTGAGCGTTATCCTTTTAAAGGAAGGTGTTGATATTCTGGCCGCTGCCCATATTGAATTGGCTTCTTTGCCGAATTTTCCTAAGGAGAGGATTGATGGCTTGGTTAAAATGCCCCTTGAGCAAGCTGCCGGCATTATTAATAAAACATTAACGACGTTAAGTAAAGAGCCTTTATACGGATCTATTTTGCAAAGCATCATGCGCGGCAAGACCAGTGAGATCGATTTTATCAACGGCGAGATAGCCCAGATAGCCAATCATTTTAAATTACCAAGCACGTTAAATGGCAAGATCGTGGATATGGTGCATGAGGTTGAACGTACGCACAAGTATTTTACCGTCGAAGAAGTTAAAAAAGAGTTTGAATTGGAAAAAGGAGATAAATATGCCGTCAAATCCTCATAGGGCGCAGGAATTGGGATTTAAACGTACTTCATGGTTGCCTGAACATTGGGGTAATGCTGAAATTGAAATTTTTAAATGTATTGATGAGCATTGGGACCTGTTGATCACCAAGAAGGTGGATGAATTCATTAAATACATCCACCCGGATATGATCGGCTATGGCCACGAAAGTCCGACTCCGGTGGACTACCCCTGGCTTTATAAATGGGTGGGTTTCTGGACCAAGAGCAGCAATATTCCCATTGCTGAGATCCGTCCCATTCAAATGAAGATCCATGGGGATATTGCTATTTTACAATACATCATTTTTACCGTTGAGGTTAATGCCGAAGGCGGCAAGCGTGTTGTCAGGCGCTACACCATGACCTGGAAGAAAAATCCGTCGATGGGGATTTGGCAGGTCATTGGAAGTCATAATAATTTAATGGACGAAACTTTGAGGCATTGAAATGTATAAAAAACGCAGGGTAGTGGTTACCGGGGTCGGCATTGTTTCCCCCAACGGTATCGGTAATGAAAATTGTTACCGTAATATGATCAATGGGGTTTCTGCCGTGCGCCGGGTGACGGAATTTGATGTATCTATTTTTAATACCAAGATCGCGGCACAGGTCTCTGATTTTGATCCTGTTGTCCTGGGGCTTAGTTTTTCTGATGCGATGCGCATGGACCGGTATGTGCAGTTTGCCTGTGTGGCGGCGAGGATGGCGTTGGATGATTCACGTTTAGATTTATCCAAGGTGAACCTTGAGCGGATGGGTGTGTCCCTGGCCAATGCTATTTGCGGGACCAAGTATATGGAAGAAGAATTTGCGCTGGTGACTGACAGCGGTAAAAAACCCATTAATCCGCGCATTGTCCGTCCCGATCTTTATGACGCGGCCATGTTTAATACGCCATCCAGTGAGATATCCGCTAAATATGGGCTTATGGGTGTTTGTAATACTATTTCTACAGGATGTACAGCAGGCACAGATTCCATCGGTTTTTCTTACGAAGCTATCAGTGACGGGGATGTCGATGTCATGATTACCGGTGCTTCAGAGGCGCCGATCACGCCTATTACATTTGGTGCTTTTGATACGGTGAATGTTCTGTCTGTTCATAATGATGAGCCTGAAAAAGCAAGCAGGCCTTTTGATAATAAAAGGAATGGTTTTGTGATCTCTGAAGGGGCTGGTTTATTAGTTGTTGAAGAATTAGGCCATGCCCTAAAGCGTGGGGCCAGGATTTATTGTGAGATCACGGGTTTTGGTACTACTTGCAATGCCTATCACATGACGGATTTACCGCCCGAAGGAGATGCCATGGCTGATTGCATTACCCTGGCCATGAAAGATGCAGGTATTAAGCCGGAAACGATTGATTATCTTAATGCTCATGGATCTTCGACGCGTCAGAATGATGTGTTTGAAACCAGCGCTTACAAAATGGCTTTAGGGAAACATGCGTATAATTTACCTATCTCATCGGTAAAATCCATGATCGGCCATCCTTTGGCAGGGGCCAATGGTATTGAAATTGCATTAAGTTCCATGATCTTTGAACGCCATATTTTGCCGCCGACGATCAATCAGGAAGAGCGTGATCCTGGATGTGATCTGTATTATATTCCCAATAAAGCCATTGAGAAAAAGGTGAATTGTATTTTAAAAACTTCTAGCGGATTCTCTGGAATTCATTCTGCTATGGTCTTACAGAGGTATGATGGTTAGTCACCTAATTATTATATTCAAATTCATTGAGCCGATATTCTGGTTAGCTCAATTATGGATGACCATGGTTTTAATATGGCCAAGGTTTTGTTTTGAGGGTAATTTGAAATTTATCAATCGTCTTTTGATCATCCAAGGGTTTGATGTCCAGTTGCCATCCTCGGAAAAAGCGTTTAAGGTGTGGCGTCGTGATATATGGATCTTATTTTTCTTAAATCCTTTGATAATCATTCTTATTCATCATATTTAGAGGGATTCATTTAATGGAAAAAATTGCAATAACTGGTCTTGGGGTGATTTCTCCCAGTGGGATCGATAAAAGGGTTTTTTGGGCGAATATTAAGGCCGGACGTAGCGCTGTTGAAAAAATAGAGCGTTTTGACGCGTCGTTGTATCCTTCGAGGATCGCGGGCCACGTCAAAGAATTAGAAGGCTATAGCAATGTGTCGTCGCGTTTGTTAAAGAAGATCGATCTGTTCTCGCATATGGCGCTGGTCGCCTCAGAACTTTGCATTGAAGATGCCAAGATCAATATGGCCCAAGAGGACCTTAAGCGCGTTGGCATTTTTATGGGTAATGCCATTGGAGGTTGGCTTTACGCGGAAACTGAATTGCGTGATATGTATACCGATGGACGCGAGGGTGTGAGCCCTTTTATGGCTTCGGCCTGGTTTCCGGCGGCGCCCCAAGGGCAGATATCTATTAATTATGGTATCAAGGGATTTAGTAAGACCATTGTGGCAGACCGTGCCAGCTCCTTGATGGCTATTGGTTATGCGGCCCGGACCATTATCCGTGGCAATTGTGATTTTATTCTAGCCGGAGGCATGGAAGCACCTGTCACGCCATACGCCTTATTGTGCTGTAACACTTCCGGGATGTTGTCAGAAAATAATGATCATCCTCATACGGCGTACCGGCCTTTTGATAAGAATCGTGATGGTTTAGCTATTGCCGAGGGTGCTGGTGTATTAACTTTGGAGCCGCAATCAAGAGTTACCAAGCGTGGGGCCCATGTGTATGCCAATATTATTGGTTATGGAACTACAACCGATGCTGTTAATCGTATTGAACCAAGTGATGATGCTGTCCAATTAGGACGGGCCATTAAGATCGCTTTGGATGATGCAAATCTTAAAGCCCAAGATATTGATTATATTTGTGCCGACGGAGCGGGAAGCAAGATCGGTGATGCGTCTGAAACCAAGGCAATCAAAAAAGTTTTTGGGGAATACGCCAAGAAAGTCATTGTTTCCGCCCCTAAATCCATCTATGGAAATATGCTCGGAGCCAGCGGTGTTTTGGATGTTATTACAACGGTGTTGGCCATGGAACATAATATGGTTCCGCCGACCATTAATTATGAAACACCTGACCCGGAATGTGATTTGAACTATTGCATTAATAAGGCCCAGGAAAAAATGATCAAGAATGCCATGATCATCAACCGCGGCCGTGGCGGTATCAATTGTGTTTTAATTTTACAGAAACCGTAGGAGGAAATGAATGGATACGCAGACAGACATCGAAACAAAACTCAAATCCATCTTCAAAAAAGTCCTTGATATCCAAGAAAGCGAAATTATTCCAGGTGCTAAATTGGATGAATCTTTAGGAATTGATTCAACAGAGATGGTGGAAATCTTTGTAGTGATCAAAAAAGAAATGGGTGTCTCTTTAAAAGATAATGAACTCAAGAAAACCCATTCGTTTAATGAAATTGTTGAGATCTTAAAATCAAAATGAAAATCGTCGATCTTAGTCTTCCTATAGATGATACCTTGGTCGAAACGCATGATGCCAAGATTGAACGCATCACGCACAAGGCCGGTGTTGAGCATTTTAACTGGGTGGTGATGTCCAAGCAACCTGGCGGACAGGAACGTTTTGACCATGGCGAGCGGGTGGCCACGGCAGATGAAATCCCTGACGGTGAAATGTTGTCTTTAGAGGTGGTTAATTCTTCGGTGCATATGGGTTCGCACGTGGATGCGCCTTTTCATTACGGCTCCATGTGTGAAGGCAAACCTGCCAAGCAGATCATGGATGTGCCGCTGGAGTGGTGCTATGGTCCAGGTGTCGTGCTTGACTTTACCCATTTGAAATTCCCTGATGCGATCGGAAAGAAAGAAGTCGTTGCTGCGCTTGAGAAGATCAATTACAAATTAAAACCCATGGACATTGTTCTCTTGTATACCGGTGGCGATAAGCTGTTGGGGACTGATGATTACGTCAATAAATACGTAGGCTGTACGCCTGATGCGATTGAATATTTGCTGGATTGCGGGATCAAAATGATGGGTGTTGATACGATCGGGTTGGATAGGCCGTGTTTTTTGATGTTTAAGGAGTTTTTGACTACCAAGGATAAGAGTAAGATCTGGCCGTGTCATTTCTTAGGACGTAAAAGAGAATATTGTCATATGGAGCGTTTGGGGAATCTGGGGGCTATTCCAAAGCCATTTGGTTTTACAGTAAGCTGTTTGCCGGTGAAGGTGAAGAATGCGGGGGCAGGTTGGAGCAGGGTGGTTGCTATCCTATAATAAGAAAGGCCGCAAAGCATTTGCGGCCTGACTACATTTGGATAAAGCTTTCTCCGACTAAGAAGGTTAATTTAAGTATATCAAAATAATTGTTTTTTTCAAGAAAAAGTTGGTTTTAAGAGAGTTTTCCGGTCATCTCCTAAAACCTTTAGCACCCCTGGTCGGATTCGAACCGACATCGCCTTTTTAGTCGGAAAAGAGCTTTATCCATTAAGCTACAGGGGTACTAAATTGATGAATATAATAACGTATTTTGATTATTTCTCAATATTATTTTATTAAGGAGATTGATATGATTGGATATGTGATGCTGGGGACGAATAATAAGGATAGAGCTCTTAAATTTTATGATGAGATACTTAAAGAGCTTGGCGGCAAGCGATTTATGGAAAACGAAAAGTTTACCGCGTATTCATCCGAACATGGCAAGCCAGGCATTGGCATTACTACACCTTTTGATGGTAAGCCGGCGACGGTTGGCAACGGGACCATGGTTGCCTTGAATGCGGAGACTCCTGAAAAAGTTAATGCGATTTATAATAAGGCCATATCTTTAGGCGCCAAGGATGAGGGTAAGCCAGGCCCAAGAGGCGATCAGGGATTTTATGCGGCTTATTTCCGTGATTTGGACGGCAATAAGTTAAATGCGTTTTGTATTGTAGCGAAGAAATAAGAATAAAGAGCTGTAATTAAAAAAGGGGGACTTATGGGGCATACGGTTAACTCGATAGTTATAAACGCACCATACGAATTGGTTTTTGATATTTCTAACAAGATTGAGCGCTGGACTGAATTGTTTGGGGATGAGTATGCTAAGGCGGATGTGTTGGAACGTAAGGGAAATGAGATTACGTTTCGTTTGACCGACGAAGATGGTAAGTCTTGGGTGTCTAAGCGTTGGCTTTATAAAGATTTGAACTTTGCTTATGCGCAGCGTTGGGAGCCTTTGTTTCCTTTCAAATACATGAAAATTGTTTGGTTCTATACAGAAACGCCTGAGGGGATTAAAATGACATGGATCCAGGATTTTGACATGGACCCTGGTTTTGTCAAATTTACTCCTGAACAGATTGAAGGTTTCATTAATAAGCATTCGCAGGATAATATGAAGATTTTTAAGAAGGTTATTGAGGCTGAAGCATTGGCAGCAAAGTGATAGTGGGGCTGTTCCCAAAATGGGGACTGTCCCCTTTAGAAAGAAAGGAAAATATGTCGCATACACAAGTAGATTTGAAGGGTAAGGTTGTTTTGATCACTGGTGCCAGCCGTGGGATTGGTAAGGCGGTGGCTACACGGATGGCTTCACAGGGAGCTAGCTTGGTCCTGGCTGCGCGTACTCAGGGGCCGCTGGATGAAGTGGTGCATCATTTGAAAGACAAGTATGGCATTGATGCTATAGGTGTCCCTACCGATGTGGGTAAATTAGAAGATTTGAAAAATTTAGTTAATAAGGCCAAGGCACGGTTCAAGCAGATCGATATCTTGATTAATGTCGCAGGCGTTTCCAGTCAGCATCCTTTTCATCTGCAGCCTATCGAAGATTTTGAGACGTTAGCCAATACAAATTTTCTGGGATATGTGCGCTTGATCCGTTTGGTTATCCCCGACATGGTTGAGCGTAAAAACGGGCATTTGATCAATGTGGTCTCTGGATCGACGCTGGTTGATCCTATCCCGCGCGGATTTCTGGCGTACAGTTCCTTGAAGATGGGCTTACGTGCTTTCCTTAAAGGTCTATTCTGGGAAATGCGTGAACATAATATTAAAGTAACATCTTTATTGCCGGGGGTCGTGGCTTCTGATCTGACCGATCATCTTAAGGACGTTGCCCAAACGCAGCGTGACCGCCTGATGGATCCGGTCGCCGTGGCAGACATGGTGAGTTTTGCTTTGTCAGTACCGGCCAATGCCAATCCCTTGGAGCTGGCTGTTATTAACCAATTAACAACCTGGACTAAACCGATTATTGATTATCAGCAGACGCAGGCAAAGTAACACCTATACAAGGAGTGTGGTATGGATCAAACCGTCTCCGTTTTTCCAAAGAACAAGTTTCAAGAAGTCCGTGTGGGGATCCGTGAGTTTAAGAGTAATGATCTGGTGGATATCCGTATCTGGACCATGACCCAGAAAGCAGATCAAATGGTGCCGACGGCCAAAGGGGTTACGATCAATGTACACTTATTGCCCCAACTGCTTAAGGCGCTTGCGGATACAGAAAAAATACTTAAAGAAAATAAGATGCTAGAATTATGATCATTGACGCCCATAGTCATTATATGCCGCCTGAAGTGGCTGCCCATACGGCCTTTTTTAAGGAATATTGGTCAGATGCTGCCAAACAATTGCGATTGATGGATGAATATCATGTCGATCAGGCTGTCTTATTGTATCCTACCAGCGATGCTCACTTAAAAATGGGGGGCTGGCAGGGGGTGTGTAAGGAGTATAATTTAAGAATTTCTGAACTTGTAAAAACACATCAAGGACGATTTATTGGTGCAGGCATTTTGCCGGTGGATGCGCCTGCGGCCATGAAGGAAGAATTGAAACGCATTAAAGACCTTGGTTTAAAAATGTTATCGTTAGCGTCGAGCTATGAGGGTAAATATTTGGATGATCCCATGTTTGATGAAGTTTTTGAATTTGCGGCAACCCATCAAATGCCGGTGCATGTTCATCCTCAAATCATGAATCCTATCGGCCAGGAACGGGTGCATGATCCCTTGTTAAGTCCGGTTTTGGAGTATGTTTTTGATGTTTCCATGTGTGTCGGCAAGATGATGATGTCCGGTGTCTTTACTAAGCATCCTAATGTTAGCTTTATATTTGCCCATTTTGGCGGGGTATTGCCTATCGTTAAAGAGCGGTTTGATTCGACCTATAGCATGCTGCGTCGACGGAACTTTGTCAAGGACCTGGGCCAAAACCCCAGTGGATACTTCAGCCGGCTGTATTTTGACATGAGCGGTACCCGTTCCGCCGGTTCTTTGCAAACAGCTTTAGAGATGACCGATGCAAAACATATATTATGGGGAAGTGATTTTCCGGCCAATCAGAATTTTAAAGATTCACTCAGCGTTATTTCACAAGGTATTTTATCCTTGGACACAAGAAATCTTATTTTAGGCGAAAATCTGCATAATCTCCTCGTTTAATTCTCGACGGTAATTTGAGCTTTATTAAGGATTTAGGTCTTTTAAAAAATAGTTTAAATAAATTCTTGACATCGTAAATTTATCTGGTAATCTTATTGAACCTTTGAAGAAGCTTTCGGAGCGATTTTATTCGTTCTTTGACAATCTATTGTCCAAATCAATTTTAAGTTTTGCCAATGTTTATAAAAAGCCAAGTACTTTTGGAGAGTTTGATCCTGGCTCAGAGTGAACGCTGGCGGCGTGGATTAGGCATGCAAATCGAGCGATCTCGCAAGAGATAGCGGTAAACGGGTGAGGAACACGTAAATAATCTTCCCCTTATCCTGACATAGCCCTATGAAAATAGGGGTAATATCAGATGACACCATGAGCTCTCATGAGCTTATGTTTAAAGACGGGGACCGCAAGGCCTGTCGATATGGGATGAGTTTGCGTAGCATCAGCTAGTTGGTAGGGTAATGGCCTACCAAGGCTTTGACGCTTAGCTGGTCTGAGAGGATGGTCAGCCACACTGGGACTGAGACACTGCCCAGACTCCTACGGGAGGCTGCAGTCGAGAATCTTTAGCAATGGGCGAAAGCCTGACTATGCGACGCCGCGTGAGGGATGAAGGATTTCGGTTCGTAAACCTCTTTTGGCAGGGAAGAAAATGTTGCAGTTAATAGCTGCAAAACTGACGGTACCTGCAGAATAAGCCACGGCTAACTCCGTGCCAGCAGCCGCGGTAATACGGAGGTGGCTAGCGTTACTCGGAATTATTGGGTGTAAAGGGCAAGTAGGCGGCTTGGTAAGTGGGGGGTGAAATACTCCGGCTCAATCGGAGAACTGCCTTCCAAACTACCAGGCTTGAGTGTGATAGAGGAAAATGGAATTCTCGGTGTAAGGGTGAAATCTGTAGATATCGAGAAGAACACCAGCGGCGAAGGCGATTTTCTGGATCACTACTGACGCTAAATTGCGAAAGCTAGGGGAGCAAACAGAATTAGATACTCTGGTAGTCCTAGCCGTAAACGATGAGCACTAGATGTCGGTCCCTTTAGGGGTCGGTGTCGCAGCTAACGCATTAAGTGCTCCACCTGGGGACTACGGTCGCAAGGCTAAAACTCAAAGGAATTGACGGGGGCCCGCACAAGCGGTGGAACATGTGGTTTAATTCGAAGCTACGCGAAAAACCTCACCAGGGCTTGACATATTGGAAGTAGTGAAATGAAAGTGGAACGACCTGTCAAGTCAGGAACCATTACAGGTGCTGCATGGCTGTCGTCAGCTCGTGTCGTGAGATGTTGGGTTAAGTCCCGCAACGAGCGCAACCATTATCCTTTGTTGCCACTCTTATCTAGCTTGCTAGGTAAGAAGCACTCTAAGGAGACTGCCTGGGATAACCAGGAGGAAGGTGGAGATGACGTCAAGTCAGTACGGCCTTTATGCCCTGGGCGACACACGTGTTACAATGGGTAAAACAGAGGGTTGCCAACCCGCGAGGGGGAGCTAATCTCTTAAATTTATCCTCAGTTCAGATTGGAGTCTGCAATTCGACTCCATGAAGCCGGAATCGCTAGTAATGGCAGATCAGCACGCTGCCGTGAATACGTTCCCGGGCCTTGTACACACCGCCCGTCAAGCGATGGGAGCGAGGAGTACCCGAAGTCCTGTGTAGGCAGGCCGAAGGTAAAACTCGTGACTGGCGCTAAGTCGTAACAAGGTAGCCGTACGGGAACGTGCGGCTGGATCACCTCCTTTCTATTATTTTACTTTTTTGAAATTTAGGTAACTAAACTAAAAATTGTAAAACTCCTAAAGTTAAATTTAGGTGCTATAACAGAATAGAAAATCCAGTTGTAAAGTAGTAAAGTCCTTCTTTGAGAGGATGTAATAAGTTAGTTTCTTCTCTCTGAAGTGCTTGGCTTTTTTTATATATTTTTTGTAAATTGATAAGGTAGGTGGTATACTTACCGCTTATCACTGACTTTGGGCCCGTAGCTCAGTTGGTTAGAGCGCGTCCCTGATAAGGACGAGGTCAGTGGTTCGATTCCCCTCGGGCCCACCAGAACTTGAATTGATAGGGTGTCGGCACAGGCACTCAGATTTCTCTGAAGAAATATGGTATAGTAGAGTCTGAGGTATTCTGGGGCCGTAGCTCAGTTTGGTAGAGCGCCTGCTTTGCAAGCAGGAAGTCAGGAGTTCGATCCTCCTCGGCTCCACCAGATTTTGCAGGGACAATAGATTGCATAGCATAAATTTTATTCTCGACAGGCCTGGCCGGTTGAGGATTTTTGCTCTTTGACAATTATGAAATATAGGGTAATACATATTGCCGAGTAGTTTTATCTTAATCGGGCTTCTCGCCCTGATTAGGAATTGTTTTTGATCAAGCTACAAAGGGTTTATAATGAATGACTTGGCAGATAAAGGCGATGAAGGACGTGGAAAGCTGCGATAAGCCCCGGGTAGCCGCAATTGGCTTTGATCCGGGGATCTCCGAATGGGGCAACCCCATCAGACTCATATCTGATGATCTCCTGCTGAATACATAGGCAGGCTGAAGCTATACCAGGCGAACTGAAACATCTAAGTAGCCTGAGGAAAAGAAACCGAATGGGATTCTCTTAGTAGCGGCGAGCGAAGAGAGAACAGGCTAAACCGACAGGCTTGCTTGTCGGGGTTGCGGGACCTTAACATGGGATTGTGATGGAATAGCAGAAGTGTTTGAAAAAACACGCCATAGACTGTGAGAGCCAGGTATGTGAAATTTCAAAGCACCCTAGAGGCATCCCAAGTACTGCCGGGCACGGGAAATCTGGCAGGAATCTGGCCCGACCATGGGCTAAGCCTAAATACTCAATCTGACCGAAAGTGGACAAGTACCGTGAGGGAAAGTTGAAAAGAACCCCGGGAGGGGAGTGAAATAGAACCTGAAATTATAAACCTACAAGCGGTTGGAGGGCTATGCATGTCTTCGGACATGAACGCCTGACAGCGTACCTTTTGCATAATGGACCAACGAGTTATTATGTTCTGCAAGCTTAAGATCCTTTGGATTGTAGGCGTAGGGAAACCGAGTCTGAATAGGGCGAATAAGTAGGACATAATAGACCCGAAACCACGTGATCTATCCATGGCCAGGTTGAAGCTTATCGAAAGATAAGTGGAGGACCGAACCCATTGTCGTTGAAAAGACTCGGGATGAGCTGTGGATCGGAGTGAAAGGCTAGTCAAACGTGGCAATTGCTGGTTCTCCCCGAAATAGTTCTAGGACTAGCTTCGAGGAAATACCGAACAGGGGTAGAGTTACTGAATAGACTAGGGGCCTTACCGGGCTGCCAAATCTAACCAAACTCCGAATACTGTTCGGCTTATCTCGGAAGTCAGAGCAAGAGGGCTAAGCTTCTTGCTCGAGAGGGAAACAGCCCAGACCATCAACTAAGGTCCCAAATATAGACTAAGTGGTAAAGGAAGTGAGATCACATAGACAGCCAGGATGTTGGCTTAGAGGCAGCCATCATTTAAAGAGTGCGTAACAGCTCACTGGTCGAGTGATTTCGCGCCGAAAATGATCGGGGCTCAAGTCTATAACCGAAGTTATGGCTTTGATTGTCTTCGGACAATCAAGGGGTAGGGGAGCGTAGTGCTATGCGTTGAAGGCATACTGAAAAGAATGCTGGAGTTGGCACTAGTGATACTGTTGGTATGAGTAGCGAAAACTATAGCGAGAAACTATAGCATCGAAAATCTAAGGTTTCCTGGGGAAGGTTAATCCGCCCAGGGTTAGTCGATCCTAAGCAGAGGCCGAAAGGCGTACGCGATGGATATCAGGTTAATATTCCTGAACTGATTACGAACGTTATACTTCAATGTGACGGGGTAGGTTACACACGCAGAGTGTTGGATGTCTCTGTCTAAGGCCGTAGCTGTGTACCGCGAGGTACATGGTGAGAACTGATGGGGAGCTCAATCGCAAGTGCGAGCGAAGGTGTAGATACCATGCTTCCAAGAAAAACCATTGAGGAAGTCTCGTGATCAATCGTACCGGAATCCGACACAGGTAGATAGGCTGAATATGCCAAGATGCTCGAGAGAATCCTCCTTAAGGAACTAGGCAAAATCACCCCGTAACTTCGGGAGAAGGGGTGCCTGATTCGTGTAAAGCTCCGCGCTTGAAGCGATGATGGCCACAGTAAAGAGGCTCGGGTGACTGTTTAGTAAAAACACATCACTTTGCAAAGTCGCAAGACGACGTATAAGGTGTGACACCTGCCCGGTGCTGGAAGGTTAAGGGGAGAGGTGAGCCGCAAGGCGTAGCTTCGAACTGAAGCCCCAGTAAACGGCGGCCGTAACTATAACGGTCCTAAGGTAGCGAAATTCCTTGTGGGGTAAGTTCCCACGCGCACGAATGGTGTAACAACTTGAGCGCTGTCTCGAGGAGGAACTCGGCGAAATTGTAGCGGCGGTGAAGATGCCGTCTACCCGCACCAAGACGAAAAGACCCCAGAACCTTTACTGCATTCTGGTATTGAATTTGGTTATTGATTGTGTAGGATAGCTAGGAGGCTGTGAAGTTCCGGCGTTAGCCGGGATGGAGCCAACGGTGAAATACTAGCCTGTTGATGACTAGATTCTAACCTTGTCCTGTGAAACCAGGCAGGAAACAGTGCCAGATGGGCAGTTTGACTGGGGCGGTTCCCTTCTAAAGAATAACGAAGGGGTCCAAAGGTTCACTCAGGACGGTCGGCAATCGTCTGTAGAGTGCAAAAGCATAAGTGAGCCTGACTGCGAGTCCGACAGGACGAGCAGGCACGAAAGTGGGGTTTAGTGATCCGGTGGTTGAATGTGGGATTGCCATCGCTCAACGAACAATAGGTACTCTGGGGATAACAGGCTGATCGCGCTCGAGAGTTCATATCGACAGCGCGGATTGGCACCTCGATGTCGGCTCATCCTATCCTGGGGCTGTATAAGGTCCCAAGGGTCCGGCTGTTCGCCGGTTAAAAGGGTACGTGAGCTGGGTTTAGAACGTCGTGAGACAGTTCGGTCTCTATCTGGTGTGGGCGCACGATGATTGAAGTAAAGATCTCCTTAGTACGAGAGGACCGGGAGATACGAACCTCTGGTGTTCCAGTTATCCTGCCAAGGGTAATGGCTGGGTAGCCATGTTCGGAAGGGATAAGCGCTGAATGCATATAAGTGCGAAGCCCGTTACAAGATGAATCATCGATTGACTTCGGTCATGAAGGCACGTTGTAGACTACGACGTTGATAGGCAGCATGTGTAAGATCCGTAAGGATTTAAGCTAAGCTGTACTAATCTGCCAAATGCTTGATCATTATTAATTTTGATCGGCAGTTTGTTTTACTCTATATTTCATAATTGTCATTTGATTTTCCGGTAACTTTACTGATAGGGCTACACCCGTTCCCATTCCGAATACGGAAGTTAAGCCTATCGAGGTCGATGGTACTATAGTCACACGGCTATGGGAGAGTAGAACGTTACCGGTTTCTTTAAAATGCCCCGTGATCCAAAGATTACGGGGCATTTTTTGTGTGACAAAAAATAATTCAGATTTTTTTTGATTTGAAAATTCAGGATGCTACAATGCAAACAATGGATGAGGAATTTTACAGCATCATATCCAATATCTGCACGCAGGATTCACGCTATTCTCCCGAAGCTTATGAATTTGTGATGGAAGCATTAGCTTACAGCCAGCAGAAATTCAAAAAGATCAAGCATATCAGCGGCGAGGAATTACTGGCGGGGATCAGGGCGCTTCTACTAAAAAAGTTTGGCCCCATGACCATGACCGTGCTCAAACATTGGGGAATCAAAATCACCGACGATTTTGGTAATATCGTCTTTAATTTAGTCGAAAACAAAGTCCTCGCCAAAGACACCCACGATCATTACGACAGCTTCAAGAACGCCTACGACTTCGACGAAGTCTTCAACAAAGGCTACCGCAAACAACTAGCCAAGCGTCTAAAGACAATGCGGTTTTAAAAACCGGGAAAGGGGACAGTCCCCAAAATGGGGACAGGGCGCTTCTTTAAATCTCTTTTTGTAGTATAATCATCACATGCCCGTTATAACGATCTTATTAAGTTTATACACTTTAAGCGTTGCTTGGACAAGCCCGGTTTATGCTGATGACAACGCCCTCGAAAAAGCCGAGACGACCATCAAGGCTTACTTTGATGCCATATTAGGGGAACAAAGCACACTGGCCCCCAACATGGCCATGTCCACGGCCATTGAAGCGGTGCCAGAGAAAGATCGATCTGCCTTGCAGGATTTTTATGACAAGACATCCTTTTCCGCAGCCAAGCAAGCCATTGATACGTATGCCCAAAAAGTGACAGCCGGCCAGGATGCCTCGAATGCCGCAGATAGCATGCACGAGGTCGAAGATGGCCTAAACCCTGATACTCTACAAAAGATCAAGCTTTATTATGATCAAGTCAAAAAGACGAACCCCAAAATGTCTGCTCTGTAGTATACTTATCCAATGCCTCAAGCCCTCAGTGATATTCCCATTCAATTTATTAAAGGCGTCGGTCCTGCCAAGGCTAAGCTTCTAGCCAATTTAGGTATTGTGACCGTTGAGGACTTGCTTTACCTATTTCCTCATCGTTACGAAGACCGTTCACAGTTCACACCCATTGCCATGCTCCAGGTAGGACTGAATCAAACGATTTGCGGGCAGGTCCTTGCTTCCCGTCGTAATTTCTATTCAAAAAATCGCACCGTTGAGGTGATCATTACAGACAAAAGCGGCCGTATCAATGCTGTCTGGTTCAATCAGCCGTATCTGGCTAACATTTTTAAAGAAGGCCAGGAGGTGGTCCTGTACGGCAGGGTGGATATCTTCAATAAACGCCTGCAGATGGTTGTTCCTGATTTTGAGATTATTCAGTCGGAAGACCGCAGTCTAAATATGGGACGCATAGTGCCGGTATACCCTTTAACAAAGGGTATTACCCAGCGTTATGTACGAAAATTAATGGATGCCTGCTTAGATCTCTACGCGGCGCAATTGCAGGACATTATCCCTCAAAATATCCGTAAAAAACATCATCTTGATCCCATTGCCCAGAGCATTAAACAGATCCATTTTCCTTCAGACGCAAGCCATCAGCAAAAGGCCATTGACCGTATTGCTTTTGAAGAGTTTTTCTTATTTCAAATTTGCGTGATCCTGCGGCGGTTAAATATTGTACAAAAACAGGGTATCATCCATCAGATCACCAACAGTTTAATTGAACAGTACAAATCCTCTTTCCCTTTTCAATTAACCAACGCGCAAGAGCGCGCCATTACCGATATGCGCCAGGACATGGCCAAGGACCGCCCCATGCTGCGCATGATCCAGGGAGATGTGGGCAGCGGCAAGACGGTCGTGGCATTTTTTGGCTGTATAGCAGCCTGGAAGAACAAAAAACAAGCAGCCATCATGGCTCCGACGGAAATCCTCGCCCAGCAGCATTTCCTTAATTTCCAGAAATTATTGGGCCAGGGAGCGTTTAAGAATATCAAGACAGCTTTATTGATCAGCAGCACACCCGCCAAAGAGAAAAAGGAGATTTATCAACGCCTTAAAGATGGCGACATTGACCTGATCATAGGAACACATGCTTTACTTGAAGAGACCATTGCTTTCAAGAATCTAAGTTTCGTCGTCATTGATGAGCAGCATAAATTCGGTGTCAACCAACGGGCCCTGTTAACGGATAAAGGCAGTAATCCTGATATTTTAATTATGACAGCAACGCCCATTCCGCGGACTTTATGCCTGACCCTTTACGGTGACCTTGATGTGTCTGTAATCAATGAGTTACCGCCGGGACGGGGTTCTGTCAAAACCTATCATTTTCCTTTAGCCAAAGCTCAGTCTGTTTATCAAAAGGTCCGGGATTTGGTAGCAAAAGGGACTCAAGCGTACATTATTTATCCCTTAGTTGATGAATCAGAGAAATTAGATTTAAAAGCGGCTAAGGACATGTTTCTTCAATTACAACATATTGAATTTAAAGGTTTACGCATGGGGCTGGTGCATGGCCAGATGAAACGTCAGGAAAGTGACGAGATCATGGAACAATTTAAAAAACATGAACTGGATATTATGGTAGCCACGACCATTTTGGAAGTTGGAATCGATATCCCCAATGCCAATGTCATGGTCATTGAGCATGCCGAACGTTTTGGATTAAGTCAGCTGCACCAGCTGCGCGGACGCATCGGCAGGGGAGTTCAGAATGCCATGTGCGTACTCTTAAGTGGACCATTGACCCAAGAGGGCAAAATGCGGCTCGATGCCATCGTTGAAACCACAGACGGATTTAAGATCGCCGAACAGGATTTAAAGATCCGCGGCCCCGGCCATTACTTCGGCCGCTACCAGCACGGCCTTAATGAGCTAAAAATGGCCAACCCCATCACCCAAATCGAAGTCTTGGAAAAAGCCCGGGAAGATGCTATTATCTTGACTCAAAACGATCCTCAATTAAGCACAATTGAGCACCGTTTGATCAAACAAACCATCAAAAAAAGATACCCGCAATATTTAGATTTAATATTAGCAGGGTAAAAAAACCGGGACACATTGACTTATTTAAGGATATGAAAATACTCGCTGGCAAATACAAAGGGCGCAATTTCTATATGCCCGAAGGCATCAGGCCCACACAGAACGTCCTGCGCGCGGCCATTTTTGACCTTTTAGGCCATGATTTGAGCGGCTTAAGCTTCCTGGAGCTCTTTGCCGGAAGCGGTGCTGTGAGCCTGGAAGCCATTTCCAGGGGGGCTGATAAGGTTGTGATGGTAGAGCACAATGATCTAAGCGCTAAAACGATCCGTGAAAACTGTGAGCTTTTTGGAGTCGACCTTGGCGATAGCTTCTCTTTGATCCATGCGGATGCCTTTAAAACTGTCAAAAGCCTTTCCGAGGAGCATAAGGCATTTGACATTGTCTTTTTTGACCCTCCCTATGCCCAGAAGCTGGCCAAAAAAACCTTGAAACTGCTCGAGTCACGTGATATATTACACGCTCAAAGTTTGGTCTTGATCCAGTGTGAAGTTTCCGAAAAGATTGATATTCCGGAAACCTTTAAGATGCTTACCCAGCGGCGATATGGTTCATCATATCTGACGTTATTACAAAAGGTTGCAGCATAATGATTAAAGGGCAGGGGGCTATTTACCCCGGAAGTTTTGATCCGGTCACCAACGGTCATTTAGATGTGATCCAAAGGGCTGCGCGTATCTTTGACCATGTGATCGTGGCCGTTGCTGATAATACCAGCAAAAAGGCCTTATTGACGATCAAGGAGCGTGTGGCTCTTTTAAAAGAAGTGACCCGTGGGATCAAGAATGTTTCCGTTGAAACATTTGACGCCCTGGTCATCGAATACGCCCGAAAGAAAAAGATCAATGTGTTGATCCGGGGATTGCGCATGACCTCGGATTTTGATTATGAATTCCAGATCGCGCTGACCAACCGCCGCTTGGCGGAAGATATTGAAACGGTCTTTTTAATGCCGTCGGAACACGTGTCATTCGTTTCGTCGAGCCTATTGAAAGAAGTGGCCAGCTTAAATGCGGACATATCTTCCTTTGTACCCAAGGCAGTTGAGCGCAAATTAAAAGAGCGCTTGAAAAAATGATCAAAATTCCTGTCCGCGACATAACATCCAACGGGCTTGACATTGACCAAAGCATCCCCAAGGAAGGGATCGGATTGTCCGACGAAGAAGTGGACATAAGGTCTTTGTTGAACATTAAAGCGCATATCGAGCGGGTTGATAATTTCGTTATTGCTGACACGCGCATCAGGGCGGATTTCGGCTATATGTGCGCGCGGTGTTTGGAAGAATTGTATTCACCCGAAGAGCGTTCCTATAAATTTGATTTTGAACTTGATCCGGCAGGGACTGAGTTTATTGATCTGGGTGAGGAGATCCGGCAAGAAATGATCCTGGCCAATCCTCCCAGGATATTATGCAGTAAAGAATGTAAAGGTATTTGCCCCGGATGCGGGGCGAATTTAAACAAAGAGCAGTGTAAATGTGCACCATAAAGGAGATTCATCATGCCTCTACCAAAACGTCAACATTCTAAAACACGCGGCCGTAAGCGCCGTACCCATTGGAAGGTAAGCGTTGCCTCGTTACGCGCTTGTCCTCAATGTACTAAACCAGTGCTTTCTCATCGCGTCTGTCCTTTTTGCGGTTTTTATAAAGGCACCCAGATCGTCGAAGTCGCTAAGTCAAAGCAATAGTCAGGTCATTTAAGAGGGTATCTCATGAAGATAGTCGTTGACGCCATGGGTGGCGATTTTGCCCCCCATCATGTAGTTGCCGGGGCAGTAGACGCCGTTAAAGAATATAAAATAAACGTCACCTTGGTAGGCATCAAGGAACGTATCGAAGAAGAATTAAAGAAATTCCAGTATCCTCACGGGCTTATCGATGTCATTCATGCGCCTGATGTGGTGAGCATGGATGATGCGGCGACTGTTGTCATGCGTCAAAAAAAACAGTCGTCGATCAGCATCGGGATGGGCCTTTTAAAAAAAGAAGGTTACGACGCCTTTGTCAGCGCCGGCAATACAGGCGCTTGTGTGGCTGCGTCCACCTTTATTTTAGGCATGATCCCGGGTGTGGACCGTCCCGGCATCGGATGCATTTTTCCTTCCTTAAAAAAATTCACCTTTATCATTGATGTGGGTGCGAATACCGCGGCCAAGCCGGAGCATATCCTCCAATACGCTAAAATGGCCAAGGTGTATGCACAATCAGTGTTAGGAAGGGAAACCCCGACTATCGGATTGCTTAATATCGGCGAAGAAGAATGCAAAGGCACCGGCCTTGAACAGGAATCACACAAACTTTTGGAAGAAAAAGAACCCTGCTTTGTAGGAAATCTCGAGGCGAATGAAGTTTTTACCGGAAAGACTGATTGCATTGTATGTGATGGATATGTCGGGAACATTACGTTAAAAGTGGCGGAAGGTTTGATGGAATCAGCGGGTAAATTACTCAAGCGTGAGATCACTAAAAATCCTTTTGCTATTTTGGGGGCCCTATTGCTCAAAACCAGTTTAAGTGCCGCTAAAAAAAGCGTGGATTATTCTGAATACGGCGGCGCGCCATTATTGGGTGTTAATGGTCTGGTGCTCATCAGCCATGGCCGTTCCAATCCTAAAGCGATCAAAAATGCCATCCGTGCCGCTAAAGAACAAGTTGAGCACAATGTTCTTAAAAAAATAAAAGAAGAGATGGTTAAGAATGATTAAAGTCGGATTTTTGGGTTTGGGCGCGTATCTTCCATCTAAGAAGCTCACGAATTTTGATCTTGAGAAAATGGTCGAGACATCCGATGAATGGATCCGGACCCGTACCGGTATCCAGGAACGCCGGATAGCATTGAATGAAGAAACCAGTGACCTGGCTGCCAAGGCTGGCCTTCAGGCCCTACGTAATGCTAAAATTTCTGCAGACAAAATTGACCTGATCATTGTGGCAACGATCAGCCCTGACAGTAATTTCCCGTCAGTTGCCTGTAAAGTTCAAAAAGTCCTTGGGGCCAAAAAAGCCGCGGCCTTTGATGTTTCCGCGGCATGCTCCGGGTATTTATATGCCCTGACCACGGCCAAACAATATATCCAGACAGGTATGTACAAATGCGCGTTAGTGATCGCCGCTGAGCATATCACCAGTTTGATCGACTGGAAAGACAGGGACACCTGTGTGTTATTCGGTGATGGGGCAGGGGCCTGTGTCTTAGGGAAGGTCAGGTCAGGGGGCATTACCGCTGATTTTTTACAGGCTTTTGGCGATCAGGGTGATCTGATGAAGGTTGTCGTTGAGGGGACACGCAGCCCGTTTAGTCCCGGCAAAACAACCTATGCCAAACTGCCTTATGTGGTCATGCAGGGCCAGGAGCTTTTCAAGATCGCTGTTAATTCCATGGCTGATGCTATTGAAAAAGTGTTAAAGAAAGCCAAGATCAAAAAACAAAACATAGACTGCATTGTGCCGCATCAGGCCAATGACCGCATCATTACCGCGGTAGCCAAAAAATTAAATATCCCTAAAGAAAAGATCTTCATCAACATTAACAAGTACGGTAATATGTCCGCCGCTTCCATCGCCGTAGCTTTATATGAAGCCGAGAAAACTAAAAAGATCAAAAAAGGCGACAACGTTGTCCTGGTGGCCTTCGGCGCCGGCCTAGTCAGCGCCGCCAACGTCGTCAAATGGTAAAAAACCGGGACACAATATTCCCTGTTTCTTCGACATCGGACCGTTGGTGTCATTGCGAGGAGCGTAGCGACGAAGCAATCTCTTTATGAAAAATATAGCCTTGATATTTCCTGGACAGGGAGCCCAAAAAGTAGGAATGGGTTTTGAGTTTTATCAACAATCCTCTGAAGCCAAGGCGATCTTTGAACAAGCCGACCACATTTGCGCGAATGGTTTGACCAAGGTGATGTTTGAAGGCCCCGAGGACAAATTAACTTCCACCGCGTATTGCCAGCCGGCGATCTTTACAATGAGCGTTGCCGCGTTAAAAGCTTTTGAAGCCCACCCTAAATACAAAGGCATTTCTGTTAAATTTACCGCAGGACTAAGCTTAGGGGAGTATTCTGCTTTAGCAGCATCAGGGGCCATGGACTTTGCAGACACCTTGCGATTAGTGCAAAAGCGTGCCGCTTTCATGGAAGAAGCTACCAAAGAAAATCAAGGGGCCATGGCCGCGGTGATCGGTTTTGACCGTGATAAACTTGTTGAGATCTGCCGTCAAACAGGCGCTCAAATAGCTAATTTTAATTCCCACGAACAGATCGTCATCACCGGCCACAAGATCAAGGTGGACGCAGCTATTGAAGCCATCAAGCTCGCGGGCGGTCAAAAAATCATACCTTTGGTTGTGAGCGGCGCATTTCATTCATCACTGATGTCTTCAGCTGCATCTAAATTTGCAGGACCTTTAAAAGATATCGCCATACGTCCATCTACCATCCCTGTACTTAGCAATGTCAACGCCAAGCCTCATACAGATGCCCAGGAGATTCGTGTTAATTTAGCCAAACAGATTACGGAATCAGTCCAATGGGTCCAATGTGTGGAATATATCGCCTCTCAAGGGATTACCCATTTTATTGAAATCGGCCCAGGCCGTGTCCTCAAAGGTCTCATGCGCCGTATCGATCCTACCCATACTGTATTCAATATCGAAAAACCCCAAGATATTGAAGCCTTGGTTTGAATCTATCTACAGACTCATAAAGCCCTCAAAAACTGGTAAAATCCCGAAAAATAGGGCATACTTTCTTATATATGAGAAATCATTTAAATCTAAGAACTAATATAGCTCTTGGGCTTATTTTTGCTTTTTTGGTAAATGCTTTCGGGCCGGGCCCAACTGCTCAGGCGCAGGAATTCAGCCTCCCTGCACCGGGAATCATGGTCCATCTAAGCCCACCGCTTGATCCTCCAATTTTGAAAGGGATAAAAGTCCATCCAGATAATCCTTTCCGTTTTGATTTTATTATGGACAAAGGAAATGAACCTCAACAAGAACAACTTAAAATTGAAGCCACTAAATTAATCAAATACTTCCTGGCCAGCCTAACCATCCCTGAAAATGACCTATGGGTCAACCTAAGTCCCTATGAAAAAGACAGGATCATTCCTCAAAGCTTTGGTTTAACTGAGATGGGAAGGGACCTGCTTGCAGAAGATTACATGCTCAAGCAGATTACGGCCAGTTTGATTTACCCCGAAGATGCTATCGGCAAAAAGTTTTGGAAACGCATCTATGAAGAAGCTGCAAAGAAATTCGGGACAACTGATATTCCGGTCAATACCTTTAACAAGGTATGGATAGTTCCAGATAAAGCCCTCGTCTATGAAAATGCCAAAGCCGGAACAGCCTATGTGGTCGAAGCTAAATTAAAAGTCATGCTTGATCAGGACTATTTGTCTATGAACAAACATGCGAATCATGGGCAAATTTCCAAGATCAATGCTCTTGGCAGTCAAATTATCCGCGAGATCGTCATCCCCGAACTCACCAAAGAAGTTAACGAAGGTAAGAATTTTGCCCAGCTGCGACAAGTCTACAACAGCCTCATCCTCGCCGCCTGGTACAAAAAGAAGATCAAAGACAGTATCCTGGAACAAGTTTATGCGGATAAGAGAAAAGTAGAGGGAGTAGGGTATAAAAATTCTCTAAATATTAATGTCATTTACCAGCGTTACCTCCAAGCCTTCAAAAAAGGTGTCTACAATTACATCAAAGAAGAGCAAGATCCGTTAACACGACAAGCCGTTCCAAGAAAGTATTTCTCAGGCGGGACCTCTTTTACCAATGAAGCCATGACTTCCGCGGTGGCATACGAAACAAATACTGGCTTGATTTCCAACTTAAAATTCGATGATGAAGAAGTGATTGGAATTCAAATAAATCAAGTTAAGGATCATCTTGGTATTGACCAGTGGGGCAATGAGTTTCAGGGGATGATTGGCAATGAATCACAGAAACTTGGTCTCGGTGACGAACAGATCATGGCCGATATCACTCCGGTCATAGTGGGTGAAGCTCAAAGATTTTCTAAGTTCCGTTCAACAGTTCCCCTTATTGCCGTTGGTGTAGGACCAGGACATGTAGAAGAAAATTTACGCTTACTTTTACCTGACGCAAAAAGATTTCCTATGACCGTTATTGATCCAGTTTTGGAAAGAGATGAGATTAAAAGAGATCTGGTCGCTAAAATTCCTGATTTAGCGGTCATTCCTAAAAAAATAGAAAAAATCGACGCTGAAGGCCTTCAAAGCCCTTTAATATATGGTGTATTTTTCCTGGAATATACCGATAGGGTTCTTGCTTTGGCGAAGCTCAAAGAATTGAGTTCCCCTGATGCTCAAATAACCCTGGTTTTGCATTATTATTTTTCACCGGAGGCGGCCTATTTTCGTGATTTTATCCATGCGCAAAAAAGTTATCTTTTCTTGATGGCATCTATCCAAAATTTATTGGAAGGAAGATTACAATTTCAAGTTTTTAATGATCAAGTCCAGGTTTACTTAAAGGATATCCAGCGTTCAGAAAAAATGCTTCAATCAACCTTGAAATTATTGGGTGCTCTGCATTCAGTCTATTTGTCAGCGGATAAGGATGGGATGGCTCGATTGAATAATGGCATTAAAGCATTGGTCGATGAAGGAAACGTAAGGTATGTCGATTATTTAAGGCAGCTTGCCCCTTTTGTTGATGATGTGGATATATATATCCCGAGTGGGGTAATGAGTTTGGGTGATGAGAAACTTTTGCGCGGACGTTTTAATCAGGTATTTCAAAACCGTGGGGAAGTGCGGGCCTTTTTTGTCAATAAAGGATTTAAGCTTGAAAAAATAGGGCTTCAAAAAGTTCAGGGCAACGATACCTATTTTGTCGTGCAGATGAAAAATAATCCATCAGATAACAAGGCGATGAAGGTAAGGGTTGCTTTACCTGATTTTGATTTTCCCAGGGATCTGGCTAAAGCGAGGGTCAAAGTAACGGGGTTTGTTAATAAGGTTTTAGGCAGAAAGAATGATTCTTATGTCCAACAACGGATAGGGTCGATTCTTGCCGCAAGTGATCACAGGATCTTGGTCCCTGAAAAAGTTTATTACCATGAAGAAGCTAATTTTCGGGAGATGATCCATCAGGACCAGTCGGAAGCATACAATTTAATGAAGCAATTACAAACAAAACTCACCGGTGACATGAACAATAAAGATAAGGTCTTAAAAGCATTGTTTGATAATGGAAATGAAACCATCGTTGATCTGATAAGGCTGGGTTCATTTTTAAGAGGCAAACATAATGAGAACGTTGATTACCATAAAGACAGGTATGATCCCAGGCCTCCGTTGCAATATGCCATTGAAACAAACAATTTTCTAAAGATAGGCAAAGATCTCTACATTACTCCCATTACAGAATCTTTTCGCCGGCACATTATATTTAAGACCAATGAGCAGGGAAACGTCCTTTTTGCGATCGAAATGTTAATACCGGGGGAAATCAATTATAAAAAATCTTTGAATGCGGATATGCGGAAAATGGTGGCTAATGATATCAACAACAGTTTCCCTACACACGAGTATACCCCTGATGTTTTATTAACCAAAAGGATCCCTTTTCGGGGAGTGATGCTATACGGAGAAAGATGGAACGGATCAACGGCGGAAGTTTCTTTTTCTGATTATCCGCTGGATGGTAAAAGATTGCAGTTTATTAACGGGAATACACGGTCAGATTGGGCCCGGCAAATGGGGATCTCAGAGGAGGACTTGGATGTAAGGATAATGTCACAGTCCATGGAATTGATGGCCGCAGCGCAGGCGTTAGGATACACTTCAGCGGGTGATTTAGCTGCGCATAATTTTCGTGTTGGGATGATATATGATAGAGAGGACCATCTAAAAGACATTGAAGTTCAATTGGCAGGAGATTACTCCACCTTTGTTAGCCCGCATGAAAGGCTTCTTATACACCTGACAGCGGCAGCCATAGGTATCGGAACTTCCCATTTTTATGCTGCTTATCTGCCTGTCCTTGCTTTTGAATCCATGAATTGGTTTGGGTCTATGCTCGAAATTTATGGCCGCGGGGGTACCGTTACGTTAGATCAGACCTTTAAATTATATTTTAAGAAGATCAAGGAAATTGCGTTAAATAGAGCAACTGATAAAGCACAAATGGCAAGAGGCAGGCCTTTGGGAGAAAATGTGAGGAAATTTCGTGAAATGGCCGCTCAGGGTTTGATCAATTATGATCAGGGAACTCAACTGGAGTTGGCTAATAAATACCACGTGACTCAAAAAGAAGTCAGGAGTGCCCTGGCTTCTAGCAAGCCTAAAAAAGGAAGACCTAAAGGAACAGTTACAAATAACTCCAATTTAACATACGCTTTGCTTGACAGGCGATTTTACAATAACACAGATTCAACAGGGGCAATTTCCTTTGAAGCTTTAAGGAATATCAAATTACAAAAAATTGTAAAATGGGCCTTGGATCAACATCAAGGAATTAGATTGGAAGATATACAGAAAAGAATATCAGAACAAAGCATCCCAAGGCCGGCCTTAGATGAAGTGGTCAATGTTCTTTTAGATAATAAGTTCAAAATTTATGACAAAAATAATAAAGAAATCACTTCTGCCGAGTGGAATAAAGCCATGGTTATTCAAAGAAACACCGGTGGTATCGACCTGACTCCCGCTAATTTCGATCTACAGACCCAAAGCGCAGGTGGAGGGATCAGCTTCCATATTGACCCTGCCATGCTCCAGGAGCTCCGGGATTCCCCGGGCTTTGTGCCTCTGGTCATCAGTGTCCAGCCCCTTAAAAGCCTGATCGAATTCTTGGATACCTAAAATTTAAATAGTTGCATAGGCTTTATATTTAAGATATATTGTTGAAAATTATAACAAGGAGGATCACTGATGAGCTTAACTTTATTCGGAGAAATCGTGCTTTTGATCGTTATCAATTGTGCTGTAAACTGTTTGCATATGAAGTTTTGCAAGGATTGTTCCTGTAAGAAGTAAGCAGGTTCAAGTCATTCTAATGAACCCCTGAAGTCCCAAACGTCTTCAGGGGTTTTCTTGTGTTTTTTTGTGTTTTCTTCAGGTTGACGCCCTTTGCAAACTATGTTAGAATGACCACTTCTTTATTGAACTTAGAATATTTCTATGTCTAACTATAACAATATTATACGGCATTTCAAGGCCAAGCGGCTGTTGGTCATTGGCGATGTGGTGCTTGACCAATATATCAAGGGGAGCGTGTCGCGTATTTCTCCGGAAGCCCCGGTGCCGATCGTCCTTCAGGAAGAGTCCTTTTATACGCCTGGGGGTGCCGCCAATGTGGCCAATAATCTGGTCAGTTTAGGTGCTGATGTCACCCTGGTCAGCAAGATCGGTGATGATATTGAAGGCGATATCCTTAAACGCGAGCTGACCCGGCGCCATATCCATATTAAAGGTATCTTCATAGACAATAAAATTGATACGATCTTTAAAACACGCATCATTGCCCAGCATCAGCAGATCGTGCGATTAGACAGGGAAAAGCCGGCCACGGGCGGCCTGGACCTTATCAAAGAAGGCAAGGTCCTGCCATTTCTCCGTCGTCATATGAAAGAGTTTCATGCCGTCATTATTTCTGATTACGGTAAAGGACTTATTGATGCAAGGCTTTTGGCCCAGGTCCATGAATTGGCTTTATTGTATAAATTACCGGTGGTGGTGGACCCCAAATTAGAAGATCTGCGTGAGTATGGTCAGGTCAGCTGTATTACCCCTAATAAGAAAGAAGCTGAAGCGGCGTTAAAGAATATTTCAGAAGAGGCCCGCAAGGCATTCGGGATTCGCTCCATCAAACTTGATAATAAAGATGACATCGAAGCCAACGGTAACGGACTTTTAAAATTCTTAGGGATCGAATCACTGTTGATCACGCTGGGCGAACATGGCATGTACCTCTTTGAACAGAATAAAAAACCTTTTCCTATCCCCACCATGGCGCGCCAGGTGTTTGACGTCTCCGGTGCCGGGGATACGGTCATTGCTGTATTTGCTTTATGTCTGGCCGCTGGTGCAGATAAGTCCCAAGCTGCCCGGATCGCCAATTACGCGGCTGGGATCGTGGTCGGGAAAATGGGGGCGGTGGCTATCGAGTTGGGCGAGTTAAAGCAGGCCATGGGTGTCAAATGAAGACCATCGGGGTCATTCCCGCGCGTTTTGCCTCCACGCGTTTTCCAGGAAAGCCCCTGGCCAAGATCGATGGCAAAGCCATGTTGCAGCATGTATGGGAAAAAGCCCTGCATTGCCGCCAACTGGATGAGGTATTGATCGCCTGCGACCATGAAGAGGTTTTTAAGGCGGCTCAGGGTTTTAAGGCGCGGGTCATCATGACAGACCCTGCTCATCCTTCAGGTTCCGACCGTATCGCCGAAGCGGTCAAGGGTTTAAACGTGGGTATCGTGGTCAATATCCAGGGCGATGAGCCTTTTATTGATCCCCGGACCGTCGATGCACTGACAGTTCTTTTAAAACAGGATGCCAATACGCTGATGGGGACAGTGATCAAGGAGATCAGCGACGAAGCGGATTTCCTGAATCCTAATGTAGTCAAATGCGTCATTGATGATCAGGGATACGCTTTACTTTTTTCCCGTGCGCCTATTCCTTATCATCGCAGCAAAAATACGCCGTTAAAAATAAAGAACTATAAACATTTGGGCCTTTACGCCTACCGTAAAGATTTTTTGATGGAGTTTACACAGTGGCCCAAAGGATACTTAGAATCCGTCGAAGAACTCGAACAATTGCGGGCGCTTGAACACGGAGTAAAGATAAAAACAACGATGACTACTTATGAATCGATCGCGGTGGACACCCCGCAAGATCTACAGAAAGCCCAGGCATGGTTCGCCCAGTTAAAATAAATGACAAGGTGGTCTTTGGCGGCAATAAGCCGTTGGTGCTGATCGCCGGCCCTTGCGTGATCGAGTCCCCTTCAGGGACACTAAAGATCGCCGAGGCCATCAAAAAGATCACCTCAAAACTTAAAATACCTTTTGTTTTCAAAGCCAGTTTTGATAAAGCCAATCGCACCTCGATCAATTCTTTCCGGGGGCCGGGTCTCTATGAAGGCCTAAAAGTCCTTTCCCAGATCAAGACCAAGTTGGGGGTGCCGATCCTTTCCGATGTGCATGATGTGACCCAGGCACAAATGGCGGGCGAGATACTGGATATTATCCAGATCCCGGCTTTTTTATGCCGCCAAACAGATCTGATCATTGCTGCAGCCAAAACAGGAAAAACAGTGAATGTGAAAAAAGGCCAATTCATGGCGCCTTGGGATATCAACGGCATCGTCAAAAAAATGCAAGAAGCCGGTAATCACAACTTACTTTTGACAGAACGGGGTGTTTCCTTTGGTTATAATAACCTGGTCTCCGATTTCAGGTCTTTACCCATCATGAGGGCCTCTGGTTATCCGGTTGTTTTCGACGCCACCCATAGCGTCCAGAAGCCAGGCGGATTAGGGACATCTTCCGGAGGGGAGAGCCAATATATCCCTCTTTTGGCCCGCTGTGCAGTTGCAGCAGGGGTAGATGCCATATTTTTAGAAACACATCCCAACCCCTCAAAAGCCCTGTCTGACGGGCCTAATAATTTGCCTTTGAAAAATTTGGAAAAATTGTTAAAAGAATTAATAGCCATTGACCGTATCACGGATAAAAATGCTTAAACGTGCTAAAGAAGTTTTGAACATAGAAGCTGCTGCCATCCAATCATTGTCGCGGCGCCTGGACCGCCAATTTGTTGATACAGTTGACACTATCGCTAAATGCAGCGGTCGCGTCATTGTCTGCGGCATGGGCAAATCAGGGATAGTGGCCCGCAAGATCGCCGCGACCTTGTCATCAACAGGGACACCCAGCATCTTTTTGCATAGTGCAGAGGCGGTGCATGGGGACCTGGGGCAAGTCACCTCAAAAGATATTGTCATTGCCATATCCCAAAGCGGTGAAACAGAGGAGACCGTCCGCCTTTTACCCTTGGTCAAAAAGATAGGCACCAAGATCATTGTCATGACAGGAAACCTCAAGTCTACCTTGGCCCGTCATGGGGACCTGGTT
>Ga0206794_1018_pt1 | contig 48553 bp, 42 predicted proteins | sample Alteio_BWOrgCont_70_FD_152877 | JGI IMG/M metagenome (GOLD analysis project Ga0206794, IMG submission 152877) | Enriched cells from forest soil in Barre Woods Harvard Forest LTER site, Petersham, Massachusetts, United States -... | ecosystem: Environmental > Terrestrial > Soil > Temperate forest >...
GTGGTAATGAGGATCACGCCGTTGGCGCCGCGTGAGCCGTAGATCGCGGTGGCGTCCGCATCTTTTAATATTTCAATGCGTTCAATATTACCCGGGTTAAGCACATTAAATGGGCTTAACCCGCCCCCGCCCGCGCTAGTGTTAAAACTGTTTACTGGTAACCCTCCGCCAACACCGGTAGATCCCAAAGCTCCTGCATTATTGAAGGGCATGCTTAGTGAACCGGATGTAAACGGCACACCGTCCACTACGTAAAAGGGATCGTTGCCGTTTGTTAAACTATTGGGACCCCGGATATTGATCGCCACATACGCGCCGGGGATCCCGGAGGCTTGTTGGATGTTCAGGCCTGCCACCCGACCGATTAACGCCTGGATCGGGTCGGATACCGGCTGTTCTTCGATGGTTTTGGCATCGACAACTCCAACATCCCCGGTCGTGAGTTCTCTTTTTTCATTGTAATAACCCTTACTGATCACTACTTCTTGTAGGTTGTTTTCTGCGGCTTTTAATTTGATCACCGAACCCTCAGGAATATCTTTCGCAGCCAATTCTTGCGGTTCATAACCGATATAGGAGAATACGATGATGGTTTTATCATCCGGTACGGCTATGGAATAAACGCCTTTGGTATCGGTTACTGTTCCATTGTTTGGATTGTTCTTTTGCCTAACCGTTACGCCGGGCATTGGCGTTCCTAATTCGTTTGTGACTTTACCGGTAACCGTCACCTGCGCTAGTTCAGCTTTGATCTTGTTTTTTAGGTTGTCGAGAAAGGAAGGTTCTTTAGCCTTGATGATTACGTTTTTCTCGTCTATTTCATAAGTAAAGGGAAGTCCATCAAGTATCTGATCAAGAGCGTCTGACAAAGAAGTGTTTTTAAAATCGACACTTATTGATTTTGCTTCGTCTATTTTCGTCGCCGACCAAAGTACGTTATAGCCAGTTTGTTTATGGATTTCCTTGAATACCTGCTCAAGAGATATATTCTTTTGGGTCAAAGTTATCCTCTGGCCGTAGCTTGTTGCACTTACCTGTAATATGGCGATCATCATTATAAAGGTGGTAAGCTTCATTATCAAGAGAAATTTATGTATGCAACGCTGCTGCGTGCATAAAATCCTGGTAAAAATTTTATACATTTGTATATCTGTTTAAATTGTCAAAACTTGTTTTATCGCTTGTTAATTCGGTTTTAACAGACACTTGATCAGGGGCGTCGCAAGCGCTCCTGGTTCGTTTTCTATTAACCGTTTGTTGAATTTCTTTTCATTTTTACCATAGGCTCATCTGTTTAAGAGTTAATCATATAGCTTAAATTATTTCATTACGGTAATCTTTCTGCCGTTTATTTTAAAGTGAACGTTACTCGCCTTTTGTAAAGCATCGAGTACTTTGGAAACATTGGTGAACATGGTAATGCCACCACCAATGACCTGATTGGCCTGGCTGGGATCATCATATACCACATCCACATCATACCACCTTGAAAGTTTCTTCATGACTTCCCCTAAATTATCGCCATCGAACATAAAATTGCCCGTAGTCCAGGCAATGGCATCTTCGGTATCGACGTTTTTTACTTCGACATTTGCGCCATCTAAAAGGACTTTAGCCTGTTGCCCCGGCACAAGTGTTTTAGTCGTTTTGGATTTCGTGATGCTGATACTACCTTCGACCAGTGTAGTCACTGTATAAGATTCGTCGTCGTAAGCACTGATGTTAAATTGGGTACCAAGGTCAGCGATAGTTTGGTCTTTGACCGATGTGGTAAATGGACGAGCGGCGTTATATGCGACTCTAAAGAATGCCTCCCCTTTGAGTATTCTCATATTTCTTTTGGCAGCAAAGTTTTCAGGGAAGCAAAGCGTTGTGGCTGCATTTACCAATATTTTGGTACCGTCAGCGAGATTTAAATGATATATTTTTGAACCCGCGGGATTAATGATGGTATCATAGACAACCTTGCCCGCACTTAAAGCCTGTGTGCCATTATACACGATTGCACTGCTGTCGCCTTTACTGATAGTCATATTACCAACTTGTGCAATAGTGCCTGTTGTAGCATTGGAGAGTATTATAGATTTACCGGAACCCATTTTAAGAATAGCGTTTTTGTTGCCTGGGGCAACATCACTCGCATAATTCTTATTCGGGTTGCTATTATTATGGTGCTTTAAATAAAGAACGCCGCCTGCCACGATAATTAATGAAGCAGCAACGCCCGCAAGCCACTTCCATGCAACCGTTTTTCTTTTAAAAGATACAATGCGGTTTTCGTGTTTACCATGTATTTCAGCCATTACATTGGCAAAAACAGCTTGTTTGGCTTCTGAATCGTCTTCAGCGTATTCAGGTTTTTTGTAAGCGCTTTTTAATAGTTCATCAAGCAACTCGTTGTATTGCTGGTCTTGAACAGCTTCCTGGAATTCCAGGAGATCGTCACCGGATATGGTATTATCCAAATAACGTTCAAATAGCGCTTTAAATCGTTCTTCGTTCATCTTATAGAAATATAGAGCAACATCGCAACAATGCATTAATCAGGCTGCTCTGTTACTAAAGACGAAAAAACTTGGAAGGGTAAGACAAATTATTTTTGCAGGCTACGCAATATTGTGAATAATGACAGAAAAACATCTTTTAATGTCGCCTTTTCACATCTTTTAATGTCGCTTGAAAACGCCTGTTTAAAGGTAGAAACACAGGTTCCGAACCCGGTCATCATCGTCTTCGACCTGTTTTGTGATATTCCTCTTGGCCATTAAAGTCATATTTCCAGGCGCATCATATGTTCCGGAAATGTGACGTGCTTCAACGATGTTTCCTTGTGCCAAAATGGTGACCTTTTCAGCACACAAACTTGGACTTTTCAACAAACCACGCATGTAAACCCTGAACTACCTTTGCACTATAAATTTTATAGAAAATGAAAAAAACAGTTTTAGTAACGGGAGCTTCGGCAGGAATTGGCAAAGCAACCGCAATTTATTTGGCCCAAAACGGCTACAATGTTTATGGTGCTGCACGCAGGGTAGAAAAGATGGAGGAACTGAAACACTTCGGTATCAAACCGATTGCGTTAGACGTTACGAATGACGAAAGCGTTACAAGTTGCATAAAGCAAATTTTGGAAGAAGCGGGAAGTATAGATATTTTGGTAAACAATGCGGGTTTTGGCTCTTATGGCTCAATTGAAGATGTGTCAATGGAAGACGCGCGCTACCAGATGGAAGTAAATGTATTTGGTGCCATACGTTTGACTCAACTGATTTTGCCGAAAATGCGGGAAAACAGATACGGAAAGATTGTAAATATTTCGTCTATTGGGGGAAAGATTGTTTTTCCAATGGGTGGCTGGTATCACGCAACCAAGTTTGCATTGGAAGCGTTGAGCGATAGCTTGCGAAATGAAGTCAGGGAATTCGGTATTGATGTCATCGTTGTGGAGCCGGGGGCTACTAAATCGGAATGGGGAAATATTGCTACGGATAGTTTAATGAAAGTATCCGGACATACCGCTTATGAAGACCTGGCAACTAAAACGAACAAAGTGTTTACCCAATTATCCAGCAGTGTAGTGGAACCTATTGTGATCGCAAAATTGATTCAAAAGGGAATAGAAGCAAAAAATCCGAAAACAAGATATAGGACTAATCAAATGGCCTCTACGGTTTTGTTGTTCTTAAGAAAGATTTTGTCCGATAAGCTGATGGATAAATTAATTATGAGTCAAATTAAATAATGCACCAGGAAAGGCAAGTTATGTTTTGTACTTAAAATAATAAAAATGTATATCATACTTTTGGCAATTCATTCAGTTGTTCGTTGGTTGGTTCTGGTAAGTTTGCTTTTTGCAATATACCGTGCTTATACCGGTTGGTTTTCAGACAAATCGTTTTCAAAATTTGACGGCACGGTTAGACTTATTACTGCGACAATTACTCATATTCAACTAGGTGTTGGGCTTTGTTTATATTTTATCAGCCCGATAATTCACTATTTTTGGCATAATTACAAGGACACAGTCAAAGTTGGAGAAATTCGTTTTTTTGGAATGGAACATAGCTTAATGATGCTCATTGGAATTATAATTGTTACAATTGGTTCTGTGAAAGTAAAACACAAAAGCAAGGATAAGGAGAAATTCAGGACAATGGCTAGTTGGTTTACAATAGGGCTTCTTGTAATCCTCATATCTATTCCGTGGCCGTTTTCACCTTTTGCAAGCAGACCATATTTTAGAACATTTTAAATGATACCACACTATGGAAAATACTATCAGTCTCCAACATAATATTCTGTATTCCCGTAGCTATCAGAAAATAAAAAGCACCGAACACTACTTTCCCGATCACGCTTTAGGAGTAATGTTATCTGGGGACTCGCATTATTTTACCAATGAGGGGACATTTGTCATGAAAGCAGGTGCCATATGTTTAATGCGCAGAAATCAGTTATTTAAAAAGTTGAAAAACCTTGGCCCAAATGGTGAACCCATTGCATTGATCAGCCTATTCCTGGACCAAAACTTTTTACACCAATACGCGGCAGAAAATAATATCCCAAAGCAAACTGCTTATCAAGGTAAACCGATGGTTGACCTGACCGGAAATGTGTTTTTGAAAGGCTTTTTTGATTCTTTGCTGCCCTATATTGATCATCCGGAAAAACTCACTGCAAAGATTGCTGAACTTAAAACCCGTGAGGCCATCGAGTTGTTGCTTCAAACGGGGGACACCTTTAAAAATTTTTTATTCGACTTCCAGGAACCACATAAGATCGATCTGGAGGCGTATATGAACCATCATTATCAGTATAACATTCCCCTGTCATCGTTTGCCAAACTCGCGGGACGCAGCCTCTCTACCTTTAAAAGGGATTTTACCAGGCTATTTGAAACAACACCCGAAAAATGGTTACAACAAAAGCGTTTGGAGCAGGCCCACTATCTCATCTCAAAGCAAAAACTAAGACCCTCAGAAGTGTATCTTGAAGTGGGTTTTGAAAATTTATCCCACTTTTCTTTTGCGTTTAAAAAACTATTCGGGCTGACCCCAACCGAGTTGACTGCACAAAAGAACAATACTAGCCACTATTAAAAGCTTTTCGGTGAATTATCTGCTCCGCAGCCATCAACATGGTCAACCTCGCGGTAGCCAAAAAATTATCTGCCGGCACAGCCTTCAAGTTAGTGGATAATATAAATTCCACACCCTTAACGGTTCTCTCACAGGCATAGGAAAGCCACTCGCACACCTATGAAAATAAGTGGTTGGCAACGCAAGCTGACGGGCTTATTCCGGCGAAATGAATATCGCCGCTTTATAGCCGGGGAGCTTTTCTAAGCGCTATTGTAACATGTGAAAAAGCGACATCAAAGGATGTTTTTTACAAATATTATACCGGCAGCTAATACGATGGCCGTATTATCGGTGTGCAGTGCCATATATTGACGAATATCTTTTAGTGCACGCACAATATAAGTCTTTGAGGAAGTAACGGAGATGTCCAGTTTCTGGGCAATCTGCTCATGGGTCAGGCCATCCACGCGGCTAAGTACAAATACGTCTTTCACTTTTCCGGGCAATTGGTCAATAGCCGATTTAAGCGTACGCTCCAATTCATGATATTCCAATTTTTCTTGCGGATTTATGGAATAGTCTTCAAAATAATCGATGAGGATTTCAATATTTTCGGTATCGAATACTTTTTTACGTAAAAAATCAAGAACAACATTACGGGTTAAGACATAGACATAGGCATCGTCCTGTTTCACGTCTTTTAGCCGTTCCCGGTTTTCCCATAATTTGATAAAAATATCCTGGGCAAGGTCCTGGGCTTTTTCAGCGGATTTTGTCAGTCTTAACCCTGTGCCGTAAACCTGCGGCCAGTGATGATTAAAAAAAAGTGCAAAGGCCTGCTCATCACCCAGGGCAACCCGGTTGAGTATTTGTTGTGGATCATATATCGGTTTTACTTGCAAATTAAATTCCTTTAATCACAGTTTAAATTTACAAAACTAACAGCAAATCTGTGTATTATTCCGGTAATTATTGCCATAACGGGCATGTTATTATTTTGTTAAGCGACTAAAATGCTTTAAAAATCATTGCCGACGTATAAATCTTTAATAGCAATGTTTCCTAATCATATATATTAATATCATACACACACGACGCGCATTGTTTTGCGCCGGTCGTCAGGGTTCGTTAATTCTTCGACAGAGATTGCTTCTATTACCGCTGTTGGCAGACTTTCCAGGTTCCTGATAAAGTTTATCACTGCCGCTTGTACATCGTCAACGATACTCCAGTCTTTTTCGATATAGATGTCGGTGGTACGGTGTTCACCGTCAACATGATTTAAAGCTTCGGCAATATCGTCTTTACTCATCCTGCATTTATTCCGCGCAATATTGGCGAAGGTGTGACGCGCCCAGTAAAAAGTAATGTCGGGAATCCCGGTGATTTCCCGCAATTGCTTCATGCCTTTGCTCAAGGCGGTGTCCAACCCGGTATATTTGCTGTACCTCGTTTTCAAATTACCGATATACTTTTCCAAATACGACCGCGCTTCAGAAACAACCTTGATGCTGATAAATGCGTCGTCGTCACGTACCCCTTCGGTTTTGGAACGGTTATATTCTAACCGGACCCTGTCGGGGTCGTATTGGTCGAGATTATAGAAATCGACCGCGTTCATCCCGCACAGATAGAAACTGGCCATGAATAAATCTCTGGCCAATTCTGCGCGGCTGTCGGCTTGCACTTCGCAATCTCTTAGAATGATGAGTTGCTCCGGCGTAATATTCCGCTTTCTGGTTCGCGGCGGCGCACCAACCTTGTAAACCTCAAAGGGATAGTGTTTGATTTTAATAATACCCAGGTCTTTATTGTTGTACTTCCGGCAGGCTTCGTTAAACAAGGTACGCAGATCGCGCATGTGGGCATAAATTCCGCTGTCCTTCAGGCCTTTCTCGGTGGTGGTTACTTCCTTTTCCAACTGGTTAATGCGTGTCATAGTCCGCGGCATTCTCAGCCACTTTTCATAGGCAAATAACATGGCCGAATTGATCTCAATAATCGAAATCCTTTCCCTTCCGAAATAATCAATTAGACTGTTTCTTACGGACCTGTGATTGTTCGCCGAACCATTCCTGCCGGCTTTGCGCTCCTCTGCAATGTAGTCTTTGCAGAACCGGATGAAATCTATATCCGCGTTATTATTCGTAAGGTAAGCCTTTAAATCATCACAGGTAAAAAACTCCAGCCGATATCCAAGTTCACCAATGCTTTTACGATACTCGTACAACGTATCCTCCAACTGGCTAAGGACAAACTTGTCTTTTATCTTCAGCTTTTTATCAAGCTGTCTTTCGGATACATAGTGTGTTGTTTCGATGAATCGCCTTACGTCATTGTGGAACACCTTAATGTGAACATGGTAGGTTCCATCGTCTTGTTTAAATTGGGCATAAACCACTGCCTTTACGGTTGCCATAACTTTTGATCGTTTGGTCGCGTAAAAACAGCATGACGGTTTCGTGACGGTTTTTACGCGAAGTTTAACAAAAAAGGTATGCAAATCCTGACTTTCCGCAGAGTTACGATGTCAGGTCGTGGTTTGTGAAAAACCGCTCAAATATACGAAAAAAGGCCGTTTTGACTAGCAAAACGACCTTTTTTACTTAGTGCGCCCACCTGGGCTCGAACCAGGGACCAAAAGATTATGAGTCTTCTACTCTAACCGACTGAGCTATAGGCGCCGGTAATTTTGTTTTATTTTTCAGCAGCAAAAAACTTTCCAAACGCTATTGATAACCATCCAAAAGGGATTATTTGCTGAACTGCAAAGGTAAAAAAAAGTTGATGAGATAAAAATGAATTTGAAATATTAAAAGCCTGTTGGTCCGCCAGTATTGTAATGCTGTATAGTAATTACCGATCCTTTACTTTGGGATAATAAAAAAGAGCCATCATTTGCCCCTTCTCTGCACCATTATTTTAACGGTTTTGTATATGATGTTCAGATCGGAATTCAGGTTTATATTTTGCAGGTAGATCAGGTCATACTTCATACGCTCGCACATCTGGTTAACATTTTCAGCATAACCGTAGTGAACCTGGCCTATTGAAGTAAGGCCTGGTTTTAAGCGAAGCAGTTTTTTGTAGTTGGGGGCGTTTTCAAGAATTTTTTCAATATAATATTGTCTTTCAGGGCGCGGACCTACTACCGACATTTCTCCCTTCAGTACGTTCCAAAACTGGGGTATCTCGTCTAACCTGGTTTCCCTGATAAATACGCCCCATTTGGTGATGCGGGGATCATTATCTTTTGCAAGCTGCGGGCCATGTTTTTCGGCATCAACATACATGCTCCTGAATTTGTACATATAAAATGGCTTATGGTTACGCCCGATCCTCTCCTGGCGGTAAAAGGCGGGGCCCCTTGAAGTTGTTTTGGTTATGATATATATCAGTAAAAAAACAGGCGAGCCAAATATAAATACTGCGGATGCAAAAATTATATCAAAACTGCGTTTCAGAAACCTGATCTTTAAACTAATATCCGGATGGGTGGTAATATACAATACCGGGACGCTGTCATAGTGCACCAATTGCGCATAATTATTGCTTAATATTAAATCGGAAACTACTTTAATTTTGATGAAGTTCTCATCGCCGAAGCTTATCAGGCGTTTTAAAAGATCTTCGTTCATTTGCTTATAGCAAATAAATATCTCGTCGGGGCTTTTCTTCAGTATTTTATCAAACAGGCTCTCTTCGGTCATACGGCTGATATGTTCCTCCGAAATAAAATCCACAAGGTCATAACCATATTCGGGGTGCTGATTGAACGATTTTACCATCCGCTCGGCAATATTTTCATCACCAATAATTAAAATTTGCCTGTGATTGAACCCTTTTTTACGATAATAATCGAGGGAAAAGAAAAGTAGCGACCGGAATATGATGATGAATACAAAGAATAATGTATAACTGATTACTACTTCAAGCCTGGATATATCATATATTTTAAAGAAGTAAATAATGCCGAATACTGACAGTAAATGATAAATAAACGTTAACAAAAACCTGTTGATGTTGTCTTTAAGAACCAATGGGCGTTTAACGAGGAAACCTTTAGAAATTAAGGACACTATCATCCAGACGACATTGACAATTAATATAAAAATGGCAGATGTGCTTTGTGGCTGATAGTTATTGAAAATTATGAGGTGGGCGTTGTAAAGCGCTAAGTTTAGCAGTAACAGATCAAACAAAAATACAGATAGGGGCAGATATTTGGAGTAACGAACAGACATAGGCTATTTTTCTATAAAGTTATAACAAATTAACAGCATCAATATTAAAATTGTATCAAAGCGATTTTTTAAAAATCTTTTTCAATTTTTAAGCCAAATGTTGTTAATGAATTAAATTAGTCAATGTTGACTGATAAAACAATAAATTATCAAATAATATCATTAAGGTTCAAGTCGAAATAAGGCTGCCAGGGATATTTGATTGATTTTATTAATGATCGTTTAAAAGATTTAGCGCGATAAAGTTAATAATAATTTACATTTTTATTAAAAAGTGTTGAATTAAAATTATTTGTAAAAAAATACTTTAAATAATTGGCGTTCAACAGGCTGCAAAAGGTCACACTTATTAAAACTAAAATTGGTTTATTAAAATAATTAAGTCGGGGAGGAAATGCAATTATAGTTATTCGGTTTTATCCATAATTACCGACAGATAATTAGTTAGCTCGAGCCTGAAGCGCTGTGAAGAGAATAAGGCGGCATGCTTTGATATTTCAACAGGATCAAAAATTGTTGGGTTATTTTCAAATAAACGTATAGCCTCAATAATTGAGGACACGGTTTGTTCATTAAAATAAACACCTGTCTTGTTTTCTATAACAGTCTCTGTAACGCCGCCTTTTCCGTATGCAATTACAGGCGTGCCACATGCCTGGGCTTCAACCGGCAAAATACCGAAGTCTTCCTCGGCGGCAAATACGAAAGCCTTTGCTTTTGACAAGTAATGTTTTAAAACCTCAAATGGCTGATAGCCCATTAATACGATATTGGCAGCCGCTAATTTCTTTATCTTTTTAAAATCAGGCCCGTCGCCGATAACAATTAATTTTCTATCGGGCATATTATTGAATGCCTGTACAATTAAGTCAATTTTTTTATAGGGGACAAATCTTGAACAAGTGACATAAAAATCCTCTTTTTGCACGGTAAGTTCAAAATCATCTACGGCAACATTAGGATATATTACGGTGCTCTCACGGTTATATATCTTTTTGATCCTTTTACTGATATATGCCGAGTTAGCTATGAAATAATCAACCCGGTTTGTGCTTATAATGTCCCACTGCCTTATGCGGTGCAGGAGATATTTAACTATAAGGCCCTTTAAACTATTATTTAACTTCGACTCTTTTAAATATTGGTGGTGCAGGTCCCAGGCGTAGCGGATCGGCGAATGGCAATAGCAAACATGTATTTGGTTGGAATTTGTTAAAACGCCTTTAGCTACAGCGTGGGAAGAAGAAATGATCAGGTCGTACTCCGAAAGATCAAACTGTTCGATAGCCAATGGAAAAAGGGGCAGGTACCAGCGATATTTTGTTTTGGCAAACGGTAATTTTTGTATAAAGGAATTAATAATCTGATGCCGGTCGAGCCCCATTGTTGAAATGGTTTCATTCCTGGTCACAAGAGTAAAAATATCGGCTTCGGGAAATAGCGATGCGATCTCTTTGAATACGTTTTCAGAGCCACCAATAACTGTCAGCCAATCATGTACTAATGCTACTTTCACAATTATAATTTATTATACATAACAAAATGATTATCCGGAATTTTACAAACGCTATTAGCAGGAACATTTTTTGTAATTACACAATTAGCTCCGATAGTTGTATTATGCCCAATAATTACATTGCCTAAAACCTTAGACCCAGCGCAAATTATACAACTTTCTTCAATAATTGGAAAACCATCGTTAATATTTATTACAGCACCTATACCTCTTCGCCCAATTGTCACTTCATGAAAAAGAATCACATTAGCATTTATCCGGCTTCCCGAGCCAACAACTAAACCAACCCCATGCACAATTACTATCCCCCCGTCTAAACTCGCCCTGTAATCAATATCAATAGCATAAATAATTTGTATTATCCTCGTAAATATCAAAGGCAAAACGGGAATTTTCCATTTATATAATTTATTGGCTATTCTATAACAGAACAAAGCATGAAAGCCGCGGTTAAAAAAAAAAATTGCAAACTTATTTAATAAAGAAAATCTTTTAGCGGCGTTAAGATCTTCATTTATATTTTTAAACCATTTCATTTATATTATCTAAAACCTTCCGGGCCGAATTAAACCAATCAAACCTCTTAATATTATTCTTTCCCGCTATTATCAATTCCTTTTTAACCTGGTCATTATTCAACATAAAAGTAATTTTATTTTTTATATCTTCAATACTATAGGGGTCTGTATACAATGCCGCATTGCCGCAAACTTCTCTATGAGCGGGGATATCAGAAACGATGACCGGGCATCCCATATACATGGCTTCGATCGGGGGCAGACCGAATCCTTCATAGAAGCTTAAATATATAAAAATTTCTGCATTATTCATCAATGAAACTAATTCAAGGTCTGAAACGTATCCTTTGATGATAATGTTTTTATCCGCTAACTCGTCATGGGATGCAAAATTTGAACTGTTTGATCCAACGATAACAAGCTTTATTTTTTCATCTATTTTTTTAAAGGCTTTGACGAGATTACCCAGGTTTTTTCTTGGATCAAGTGACGAAACGGTCAACAAATACTTATCACCGATAATCTTTTCAAAGTTATTGTTTGTATTCAAATAATAAGAATTATATATAACACTGATCTTTTCGGGTTTTACTTTTAAATACTTTATAATATCCTTTTTTGAAGCATTGCTGACCGTCAGAATTTTTGAGCTTCGCTTTGCGATATGTGAAATGAGAAAATTATACCATAAATAAAACTTTTTTGAAAACCATTTGGGATTAACTTTATACGACATATCATGTATTGTAATGATCTGCCTCTCATAATAAACCAAACCGGTATTGCAAAAATTTATCAGCAAAGGTTTGCCGTTCGAATTTAAATAGTCCCTCAAATCAACCTGTTCCCAGATAGTACCCTTGTTTTTGCCGATAACTATCGCGCCCAGTTCACCCGCCAAATCCTGGTCTAAAATACCAGGCGGGGCAACAAACACTATCCGGTCGTTTAGCTTGCGTAGTCTTTTGGATATTTCAATAGCAAACCTTTGTACCCCTGTAACCTTCTGTGTCAGAAACCTGGCATTTACAATTATCATTATGATACTAGTATTTATTAATGAACAATTCGTTAAGAACCAAGATTCAAGAGCCAAGAATCAAGATGAAGCCAGGATTCAAGAAAACACCCTGAAAAAATCGTTTTATATAGGGTAATATTTATGATGTGCCCCGGTACTGACTTCTTTCCTTTTTTATCTTGATTCTTGGCTCTTATATCTTGACTCTTGATTTGCATAAATAACACTATTTAATTTTAATTCTAAAAACATAAAAACCCAATACAAACAATGGCGGAAGTGCATAAATAGAGAGGATAAAAAAGTCGGATATCTGGGCAAAAACGGATATGTTTATTACGATCAGCACCGTTGCAATTAACATTGATTGGGATTTGAAAATCCAGTACTTGGTAAATTTTAATAATATCCCCTTAAAAAACCCCGATAAAAAACAAAATATAACTACACCGAACCATTGAAACGAAACATATCCCCAAACAGGCGCCGGCAGCCTTAATCCGCCGGAAACCAAGGTTGTTGCATCTTCGCCGGGATTAACAACATTCAGGGTATAAATTGCCGGGTTCCATTGATAATGCCCCGGTATTAATCCGCCCAAAACAGTACGTCCGTATGTCCATGTTGGATCTTTGTTAAAAAAATCCATAAATGTCAACTGATCTGTAATATCAACCGTGCCCGCCGAAACTACCCGCCAGAAAACATGGTCATCTTTAAAATTTCCGCTGACATCCGCAAAATCCCTCACGCCAACAACGAAATAAAAAACCGAGCTTAATAAATAAAGCCCGACAAGGAGCACGATCAATAATGTAAAGGTCAGCCTGTTTTTAAATGACATGATTATCGCAACAGCCAAAACAAGGCCGCTAAATGCGGGCCCCCTTGACAGGGAGACTGTCATTAACATGATCGCAACAATTGCCCCCAATAGAAATAATTTCTTTTTTTTATTGGTGTACCAAACCATAATAGCGATCGGGGTAATTGTTGTCAAAATAAAAAATGAGGACAAATAGATTATTGAGACGTAAAACGGCACCTGGTAAGGACCACGGAAGAATTTGGCGGATACCGGATCAGCGGCAAAGGCCGGCACAAAGCCCATCAGTAAATAACCAAAAGACTGACCAATTATCCCTATCAATAAAAATTGACCCGTAATTTTTACAATACGCTGTTTATAAACTTCAGCATCCAAAAAAGAAAATGAAAAATTCGATATCCGTATTGGCTTAATCAGGAAACCTGAATACAAACCAATAACAAAGCAGACGGCCCCTATCCCCAGGATCAAAGTATATAACGAAACCGTGTCATTAGGATAATCATTTTGCTCCTTTAATATTACTGCCGGGATAAAATAGGCAATAAAAATAAAGCCTAAATTTAAATGCGCCATAACATTATACCGGCTTGGCCATACTAAATAAGTACCGCACATAAATACAGAACTGCACAAAAAAATGAGGAATCCCTGCATTACCTGACTAATAGTTGTGAAAATATAGATAGTTAACCCGCATATTTAAAATCAAATTTTAGTAAATAATATCCTGGCAACACCGATTGACGCTTTTTTAACAAGGCTGAATTTACCTTGCATTAATCTTTTTATTAATGCGAAAGTTACCCCCATCATTACAGTAATTAAAGAATACGGGTACCATTTTTTTATAAACCTTACCCTGCTGGTAATGGAATAGTACTCAGCAGTGAACAGATCCTTTTTACCATTCTTCCTTGTTATCGATGCGCCGGCCTTGTGGTAAACTACAGCGTCAGGAACTAATGCCACCGAATAACCATGTTTCGCCCCGGTCTTTATCCAATCCAGCTCTTCAAAATATAAAAAGTAGTCCTCACACATCAAACCGGCTTCTTCAATAAATAATTTAGGGAAAAACAAAGATGCACCCACTATATAGTCCGTTTTACCTGGTTTATAATTGTCATATTGCCCTGAATCTTCTTCCCCTTCTCCAATATGTGTATGTTTGCCCAGCCATATATTGTAATTCCCGGCAACCGCTTGTATAACACCGGGTTTGTCGTAATATCTTAACCTGGCGCCTGCCATGTACCTTCGATCTTCATTACGCTGAAAGAATTCCGCCAAATTCCTCAATGTGTCTTTTTCAACGACCGTATCATTATTTAAAACCCAAATTAAAGATGAATCCTCTCCATTTTGTAATATATAATTCAAAACTATATTATTTGCTGCTGCAAATCCCCTGTTTTTGGCGCGTATGATTATTATATTTTCATTATGTATTTCATCAGTAACAGCAAAATCGGCTTCATCCACAATGCTATGACTGATCGGTTTAACCTGCAGCGGGAATACCAGGTGTTCAAACTTGCTATGTAAACCGGCGTAATTGTCGTTGTTTATCCAATTTGAAAGGTGATCGATAGAGGCATTATTTGGTGAATTATCAACGACAAAAACTTGAAAATTCCCATAATCAGACTTCAACAGGCTTTCAAGACATTCAATCGTATCGCTGAACGTATTATAGTTTACTATAACTATATAAACCTTATCCATATATAAAAACAGTTGTTTTTATCATTTGTCATATTTATCATATTTCGATAATGCGAAATCTTTGATGCCTGCAAAAAAAAATCGCAGGTAGATCAGCTTGTCAGGATACATTAAAATTATTTTGGCTAAGTTTTTTATTAAGTAATAAAATCTGGCCAAAACAAATTTGAAATCGGTAAAGAAATATTTCCTGCATAAATAAAGTACATTTCTCGACATATAGTAGTACCTGAGCGGCCGATGGAAAGTACGTTTTTTGTTAACGGCCTGGCCGTTTAAATCATTAGGATAAAACTCCCCGATCTGATGCCCCATTACAATTTCCCTGCTGATAAGTATCTTATATCCGCGTTGCCGCAACTTCAGGCAATAGTCGTGATCTACTTCATCAATAAATAATTTATCTTCAAACCCTCCTGCCTCCGCCCATGCTTTTAAATTTATAATGTTACCCGAAGTTATTGCGAAATGAATTTCATTAAATTCCCCTGAATACTCTTTTTGCCACCTGTCATATTCAAGTGTATACGAAGCCGCCATTAAACCTACTTTGTCGTTCAAAATAATTCCGGTCCGCATTTTAAAAAACTCAGGCCCATGAAAATACGAATCCTGGTCCATGGTTAAAAGCCAGTTATATTTTTCATTTATGGCTAACTGTGCACTTAAATTTAATGCGGAAGCAATGCCAATGTTCTCATTTTGAGGGAGGTGTATAACAGTTGTACTGAGTAAGCACAAATCGTTGATCAAATCTCCGTCAATAGTATCGCTGTTATCAACAACGTACAAAACATTTACGAAATCCAGGTAACTCGCTATATTTTTAACGACAGATCGGTCAGGGTTGTATAAAACAACACATCCGGCCAATAATTTTTCATTTTCCTGCTCCACAATATTATTTGAAAGTAATTCGTCTCCTGATCCTTTGTAACAGGTAATTTTTATTTTCCTGCTTAAGAAAGTGTTCAATAATATCTGTTTGTTTATGGCTAAGCCTGCTTCGGTATTTTAACAAAAATGCTTTGGCAAGGTTAAATTCATGGGGTAGAAATCGTTTTTTACCTGACAAGTGATCAACATCTTCCTTAATAGAATCTTTAAAGCCCGGTACTTTATAATCTTCCGGAAAGGTAACGTTACTTTCATGCTTCCGGTAAAAAACCAGCCTATCGCGTAAAAATTTGGCTTTTCCGAAAGAATAGGCAACCAACGCCAGCCATTCATCATGCAAAAAATTTGGATCGTCCATCTGAAAAAATTCTTCTGCCATCGGGTAATTAATTATCATGGTACAGCCCGTCACTACATTGCCATATAAAAGCGTGGCTAATTTAATTTTTTCGGGCCTGATCTTTTGCCCGGCCCAAAACGACTCCGAAATAACAGCATCATTTTTATCAATAATACTAAGGTCGGAATATATCAGTGCAGGAGTAGATCCGTCATCGATCAATGCCATTTCGTCAATTAACCGTGTAAGCTTTTGGGGCGCCCAGATGTCATCCTGGTCGGCAAACACTAACCAATTATCCCTTTGGGCTAATTTGGCGGCCTTTTTAAAATTCTCAACAACACCCAGCCGTTTATCATTGATAAATAATTTTATTGGCCCGTTATTTATGAAGACACTCAATAGCGGAACAGTTTCATCGGTTGACTTATCATCACAAATAATTATTTCGTCCGGGTGCGTATTTTGGTCTAAAATGGACCTTATTTGTTTTTCAATAAAAGCCGCGCCATTATAGGTTGTAAGTATTACCGATACGTTTTTGCTATACATCATCTATTTTATCAGTGTTTCATTAAATAACCGGCGATCAATTCATTCACTACGCTATTTTTTAAGAGTTTGATCTGAACCAGGAAAAACAAGACAACGAAAGAAATTATACTAAAAAACAATATATACCATGTGTTATGTGTTAACGATTTGCAAACCAGGACAACAATAATAAAAGGAATAGTGGCCAGCAAATTATATAATAAAGGCTTATGCGAAATTTTGAATGGAATTATTTTTAAGCAAAAATACATATAAGCCAGTGTAACCATCAATTCTGATATGACATTGGCTACAGCCGCGCCATTTTGTTTGTAAATTGGGATCATAATGCAATTTAACGACAAGTTAATAACCATACCAATAATAACAGAGATCAGCATCTCCCGTTCCTTTCCAGCCGGAATAAGAATTTGAAACCCCCAGAAATATCCTAAACCAATGATCAATGCTAAAGGGGAAAGGATTTGCATGGTTAGTATGGCCTCGTTAAATTGGGTGCCCGAAAAAACATAGATCAATTCAGGCGCTAAAAATATCAGGGCTATGCAAATTGGCGAAGCGGTGGTTACTATAAAGTTAAAAGATTTATTTAGGATCAGGTTTAAGGAAGTATAATCGCCGGAACCGAAAAGCTTGGATATCCGCGGCATAAGCACCGTTGCCGCAGATATAATAAAGGGAATTGAAATTTTTGTGAGCTTAATGGATGCCGAATATAGCCCCACCGACCTGTCATCGGCAAAAAAACCTATGAGGATAGTATCCAGCATAGTGTACATACTTGTAGCTACAGTTGTGCCAAAGGTGTACATTAATGGTTTCAGATGTTTTTTTGTTCCCCGGTAGGCGATGGCAATATGTTTCCGCACCGAAATAATATTAATTATATTATTCCCTAATATTGAAAACAAGCTAATTGCAAGGTAGATAGTATAGTCGGATTTAACCTTTACGAATAAAAACAAACATATTAAGGACACTACCTTTATCGAAACTGATCTGATAGCGATAAGCTTAAAATTTTCTATTCCTGAAAAATACCAGTCAATGGAAGTAAAACCCATCAATATGATTAAGGCCGACAGAAAATAAAGTGATTTATCATTGCTAAAAAAGGAAAATGAAATTATTGTAGCGAAATAAATAATACTAATTATTATACTACAGGCAATATGAATAGAAAGTAATTCGCCTAAGTTTTTATAAAGCAACTTACTGTCATGCGCCGACTGGGATATCACCCTGACGCCGTAAATGGGGATACCCAATGCCGCTATTAATGCAAAATACTGGGTAAATGACAGTATAAACTGAACTTTGCCTATACCGACCGGGCCTAAAATTTTTGCCGCATAAGGAAAACTAATTACCGGGAATAATATATTAAAACCAGTTAAAAGTAAATTAAAAACATAATTCCTTTTTGTAGTGCTCAATTGTGATCAGATTATGAATTTTTTACAAAAAGGCGGAACCTGCCAACTGCCAGATAAAGTAAACCAAAAAGCAAACCCGCAAATAACCCTATTAATGCACCTAATATTTTCCCAACTCTATCAACATCAAGCGGTAATATTGGCTCGTCTATTAATTGAATTAACGGGGTCTCCTGTCTTAGCGAGATCTTTGAAATTTCCAAATTTTTCATCAATTCGCTGTAAATAGCGCTGTTTGCCTGCACATCAATTTGTTTCTTCTGATATGGCACCAATAACGATTTCAGTATAGGGTTAGGGTTAGGATTAGCATCGTTAGTAGCTCCCACTTTTCCAATTGAACTGTCAAGGATATTTCTTACGCTATCTGCCTGGCGTTGCAGTACCTGTACACTTTGCGATGTCTTTCGTGTTTGCGTTTGTATGTAAAAATCATTAACATTTTGAACTAAGGTCTGGTTAAAAAGCTGGGCGAAAATTTCGTCTTTAAATTTTATTTCCACACTAATAATACTAAGCTTTTTGTCCGGTTTGCTTACGACGAGGAGATGCTTATTAAAATATTTAACTATATCCCGTATAATACTATCCTGGTAACGGGAAAACATTTTAGGGTTTTTATCGAAATTTACATTTTCAATTTTTTTATCCCATATACTCCAATGGTTATTTGCTTCGATATATCTTTCGATCAGCAATTGTTTTTTGTCATTTATAATTACAGGCGTAAGCAGCGTCTTTTCGATCATCAAACGCGATTTATATAATTCTAAGATGTTATCGCCCTGGAATAAACCTTTTTCTGAACCGCCCCCTATATCGATGCCTGCAAGCGAAGCAAGGCTTGAAAATTGCCCAAGGCCAAGGCTTCCGCCATGTCCCGATTCTTCCAAAACAAATGTTGATACCGCCTTATAGGTGGGTGTTTCGAATATTGAATAAATTATACCTAATAAAATTCCGGCTATACTAAACCAAATTAAAATTAACCTTTTACTTTTTACGTACCGCGCAGCAGATTTGGATTTTGATACCAATTCTCTGATAGATACTTCGTCAGGCTCAATTTTATCGATTTTGTCCATATAGTGTTTTATGCATGCCCGCCTAAAGCTGCTGACGGGCATTATTTATAACCTTACTATCCCTATAATAATTGCCAGCAGGGATACCAGCCCGGTTGAGAGGCCTACTATTTCCTGTATGCTGTTGGCTGGCGGCGGTGGTTTCCTTGGCACATATATCTCGCTCCCAGGTTTTACCGCCGGGTGGCTGTTGAAAAAGAAAAATGCTTTCCTGGTCCCTTTTACTGTCCCGTTGGCATATACGATATAGGCCCCGCGCCTTAACGCATGCGGCGAAAAGCCCCCCGCATTCAGTACATATCCTTTAAAGCTTTTACCGCCCGTGTACACTACCGCGCTTGGGTATAGTACTTCCCCGTTCACACGCACGATCTGCTGTTTCTTCGGTACACGTATCACGTCCCCGTCTTCTACCAGCAGGTCTATGCTGCTCCCTGGTCTTTCTATGATCGCTTTCAGGTCTATCCCTACATAGTTGTTCCGCATTACCGTCGTGTCTGGTGCGGTGGATGCATCATCGTAACTCTGCTTTAAACGGTTCTGCCGGTCTTTTCTTTCCCTTGCCAGTTCTGCTGTATCTGCTTTGTTCTTCTCTACCCCAAGTATGGCTATGTTGTTCCGTTTTAAGGTGCCACCGTCTATATCTGCTGAGGCCGATACGCCCCCTGCACGTTTTACGATATCTGATATCTTTTCATCTTTCTTTAATATGGTATAATAGCCGGGGTAGATCACTTCTCCTTCTACTTTTATCGTCCGCTGGGTTTCATACCCCGGCTGGCTGTACACCGATACGATATCATAGGGCTTTAATACAAAGTTCCCGCTCCCGCTTTTCAGTGCTTCGTCGGCATTTACACTGAATACTTCTGCTACCCTGCTGTTTTCTGACGTGGGGTCGCCATTGTTTATCCGCCGCGATACTTCTATCCGCTGGGTACTTGCCCCCTGGGCAAACCCGCCTGCTTTTATTACCAGGTCTTCTACCGTCATGCTGTCTGCATAGGCATAAGTCCCTGCTTTTCTTACTTCGCCTTTTATCATCACCGTGTAATTGTCCCGCAGGTCGAATATCGAGGTGATGCTTACGCTGTCTTCACGCTGCAGCGGGATATCCGCTGCTGTTTTCCCTATTATGTCTTTTACACTGAATGGGATCAGCGCTTTGCTGTTATCGGCGTTCAGCCGCGTGATGTTCCCCCGACCGAACGCGTCTTCTTTTAACCCTGACGCATTGGCGATCAGTTTGGACAGCGTCAGCCCTTTTTGCAACTCATATTCTCCCGGACGGAATACTGCCCCGGTGATAATTACACGGTTCTCATAGCGCTCCAGTACCCTTTCTATGATGTATTTATCCCCCCGAAGCGGCGTATAGCTTTTGTAATCGTCTTCTATTACGTCTGTTATCCGTTTTTGCTGGTCGGCTACCTGTACTACCTTGATCCGCGCGGTATAGGCATGGGTGGTAAAGCCTCCTGCGAAATTTATCATGTCCTGCAGCGTCTCTCCCGGAAGGGATTCAAATATCCCCGGTATTTTTACTTCGCCAAGCATCTCTACACGCGTACGATACGTCGGTACCTGGATGATGTCCTGGTCCTGCAATCCTATATTGTCCTTCTGGTCGCCTTTGGTTAAAAAATCATAGACGTCCAGCGTCCTGATCACACGGTTGTTCCTGATCACCGCTATCTGGCGGAAGCTCCCGTTATCCGTCGGGCCCCCTGCGGCATAAAGGGCGTTGAATACCGTCGCCAGAGACGGCAGGGTATACGTTCCGGGACGCATTAACTGACCTACCATCATCACCTTGATGCTCCGGATATTCCCTAAGCTCACCTGTACCGACGTCCCCTGCCCTATGGCATAGTGGCTCGCCGATAGCCTGCTTTTTATCAGCTGTGCCGCCTGTTCTATCGTTTTGCCTGCTACGTTTATTACCCCTACGCTTGGTACATTGATATTCCCGTCAGGCGTTACCTCCAGCTTCCAGTTGGTTACTGATTTCCCGTATACATTGATCACCAGCTGGTCTTCGGGGCCTACTATGTAATTTACCGGTGTCGCTATTTTTATATTGGGCTCAAACTTGATCTTTTTGTTCCTGAACAGATCCGCCCCGTATATCCTTGATTTTATGTTCCCGTCCGGCTTATTGTCCGTGCTGTCGGGAATGTAATTCAACCGCCGGTGGTTATTTGTGGTTTGACCGGTGCTGTCGGCGCTGGGCAGGCCGCCTTTCGAACGGATATCTGCTATACGCTGCTTTAATAACTCTACCTGGTCGTCCGGCAAGCCACGGTCCTGCGCCTGCGTTATCAGGTCGTCGTCGCTCAACCCTGCCGCCTGGCCCCGCTGTATCAGCTGACGGATCTGCGCGTCGCTCAGATCATTTATATTTACATTCGACAGGTCGCTCGGGATGCTTTGGGAGGTTATCGGCGTCGTGGAATTTTGGGCTGTTGCCAAACCAATATTTGTAATAAAAAACAAACATATTATCCCCAAAATAATTCCAGCTTTTTTGTTAGTCATAAATAATTTTCCGCTTCAATATTAAACAAAAGCCCTTAGCCCCTTGTATGTAAGTAATTTAATTAAAATGAGATCGATTCCCCGTTTATAATAATTTGCTTAAGCAATTGCTGGTGCAAAATAACCATTAATCAAAAAAATAGGTTAGTGTGATCCTGGCGTGCTTATTTGATATGTCATTATGCTGAAGATATTCGTAATTCAAAGAAGATATGGGCGTATATTCAGCAGAAATAAGATATTTCTTAAATTTCATATTGGCATAAAAAGTATTTGAAATCTCCACCCAATTTGAAACAAAATTAGTTGTCCCCGCAAAGGCCATATAATACAAGTCATTGTCATGCACAAATCTTTCGAATTTTATCCCAAAAGAGTTCAGACCCTTTACGTAACTCATGTCAAACATTAGGCTATTGCCCCCGGGGCCAATCCCCGCCCCAAGCATCCTGCCTTCGTTTGTATAACCATCCTTGGGGTTAGCAAAAGAGTGAACATACCATGGCCCCTCGTCCCTCACCAAAAAATTGTCGGGAATTTGCAAGTGAGTCAATTCCATTCTTAATCGTAAAAAGGGAACCCCGCTTAATTTAAATAACCGGCCGGCCCCAAAAGTATACGCGGTTGCCTGCTCAGGTTCTATTACTAAATCTCTAAAGTTAGCCACATTGTCGTTTTTTGCATACTCAAAATATATTTCTGCACCGTATTCGGGAAATACCTGGCGAAAATTTAGTGCATAGGCAAAATCTTCGCCGTCGCCGTCGCCTGTTAGATTGTTAGCTTTAAAACTATTTGCCTCGTTAGATGAAGGGAAAAATACCGGAATTATTCTTTTTAGTAAACTTTTTTTGGAAAAGGCGGCATCGTCGTTCAAATAATCATACCCGGAAGCACCTATAAAAAAACCCGGGATCCATTTGGGCTGCCAGTTAACCGTAAAAGCAGAAATATATCTTGAAACTTCCGGTTTTGGAATATACTCGGCATCATTACCATAAACCAATTTACCTGGATCATAAGGAAGATACCCTGATTGCTTCAAAATACCACCGATGAGCTGCCATTCAAATGACCCGATCGCTGTTTTAGCCGGGCTGGCGGAATTCAGCGTCCAGTGTAAAAAGCCGGGCGCTGAATTGCTCATCATAATGGAGTTTTGAACTCCGGGCCCCCACCACAAATTTTCCGTTGAAACCCCTGCCTCAATATTTTTAACAATAAATGTTATTTTCGACTGCCCAAGGCCGGCATAACTAAGCCCGAAGGGGCCAAATCTTTCGGGGGCATCAATGCCATTTATCATATAATAAAACGCCTTTACAAGTCCCGATTTATAATTAGCCTGAACATCGGCAAAAGTTAAAAAAGGGCTGTTCTCTGCATGTACAAGTTCCGGTTTAAATTGAATATTAAGTATGCCAGCTTTTATAAATACCCCCCCGGTAATCTCTGTTTGATACCCCACGTTAGGGTATAACGGCCCGTTGTTATATCCGAAAGGCAATTTCGAATTATAATCATTAAGCCAGGTAAACGGGAGTATTTTCACACTTGAAGGAATACCGAAAAGCGTAAATTTCGGAATTAGGTTTTTGCTTGCGACCATACTTTGAAGCGTAGAATCGCCCTTACCATTAAACGCGCTATTTAACGGGTGCTGGGTAAATGAAGATAGATCATCAGTTATGCCCAAAAGCTGGTTCGTACGGGCAATAGTCTCCGCATAACTTCCAACTGCTATAGTTTGAGAAAAGGTTTTTGGCGCCAATAAAATTAAAAAGAGAACTAATGTAAGCAGTTTTTTCATAAGGTTTGATCCGGGAGATTTTAATAAAACAGGGGCTTCACGCGCTTTTTTAACATAACATTTTTAGTTTTTGATCATCGCTTGGTTTTTAACCTAATTTAATTAAATAAATATCGCCTGTCAGATAATTACATAATTTAATATAGCCATGATTCCCTTTTGAATTCATACTTCAGTACCATTATTGTCTATAAATTAAATCACTTAGTATAATATCAGCCTAAAATAAACCTTTTTTATCGCATTCATTAAACCAGTCATTTATTGATTCTTCAAGGTTATGTTTTAAACGATACCGGGTATTATATAACTTTTCGCCTGAGACATTGGTTGAGATCATCAGTTTTTTAACCCTGTCGGGATGGACGCCATTGAATTGTTTACCTAATAATTTTGCAGAAGAATACAAAACTCCGGCAAGAAACTTTAACGTATTCGGCGATACTACAATTTCGGGCTCCTTAACTTTCGTTACCCGTGCAATTGCCTCACATATCTCTTCAATACTTGGCGCCGGGAACATCGTAACATTAAATAAAGTAACCCCGGGGCCTTCATGAACCGATAGGTCAAACAGCACGCGAACCATATCTTTAACGTACACAGCCGCTTTTATAGTATTTTTTCGGCCGGGATAGAAAAAAAATCCCTTTTTTAATGAACTATATAATCGTGTAAAGTTTCCTCCTTCATTTTTCCCAAATACAACACCCGGCCTGGTAATTATTAATCTCCTGTTATCAGGATCTTCTGCCTGCCATACTTTATGGATATATTCAGCAGTCAGTTTCGAGATGCCATAAGGAGTATTGGGCAAAGGCAGGGTATCTTCAGTTTTACTGTCTTCCGAAACGCCGTACGGGGCTATAGAGCTTGTAAAAACAATGGTATTGATCTTATTTTTCCGCGCAAAATTGCATACATTTTCCGCACCCCAGATATTCGTTTCAAAATATTCGTGATCGGCATGGCCGGGAGTAGCGTGAACCGCAGCAAGATTAAAAATTACAGAAGAAGATATGTCAGGGATCTCCATATCCACAGGTTGCCTCACGTCCTGGAATATATATTTACTATAAGCGTTTTGTTTATTGTTTATATCTAAACTGTAAATATTCTCAACAAGCGCCCCCTGTTCAGCAATATATTTTGCCAAATGAGCCCCTATAAACCCGCCGCCGCCAAAAATTAAATAGTTCATCCTTTAATTTTAATATAAAACGAGTTTAGTAATTAATTTTCAGAAGTAAAAATGAAAAAATCACTCATATTGTCAAACAAACTTATAGTAGATCATTTAAAAACTGAGGCATCAAGTTATTGATTGAAAGATTAGCTTCTGCATAATCCCTTGCCCGTTGGCAAATATCATCATTATTTTTGTTTATGTTTTCTATTATTGTGTTTGATATTGACTGAACATTCTCCGGAACAGCTAGCAACCCAATATCATTATTTTTTACAATGTCGTATAAACTTGTGCCAGGCATTGCTGTTACAAGTACAAGGCCGCCTACAGATAAAATTGTTGCAAGTTTTGATGGCATCACTAAATCACCTGCATCACTCTTTTGAAGGATGAGGTGCATATCGGCCATATTTAAAAACCTGTTAAATACCTCATACTCCTGGAGAGGCAAAAATGTAACATTGTTAAGTTTTTTTTCTTTAGCATTCGTTAACAAAATATCTTTGTAAGCACCCGCGCCGCATATTACAAATTTAACGCGCGGGTTATTTATTACTTCAACAGCCAGGTCAATAATAATTCCCAAACCTTGTTTTTCGCCAAGATTGCCCGAATAAAGAACAATATAATCCTCCCGGTCAAAACCCCAGTAGGTTTTTAGATCTTTTTTATTATTTATCGGCTTAAAATTAGCTATATCTGCCCAATTGGGTAATTTAATTATTTCGCGGTCAACTTTTTTCTTTATTTTTTTAATCATCCCATCGGATATGCTGCTAACAATATCGGCGTTTTTTATGATAAAATTTTCTATGTAAAACATTATTTTAAAAAGCCGGTCGGATTTTACCATATTGAGTTCCTTTGCGGCATCGATCTGCAAATCCTGGATATGGTAAACCATTTTACTTCCTTTAATAAAGCGATAACATAAGGAAATTAAACCTATGTGAAATGGAGGTGAAATGGTAATAACATAATCATATTTCTTTTTAAATATTAAGAAAATAAATACGAGGGCTGATGTTAGAAAAAAAGACGCATCATGGATTATTCTTTTTAATCCCGATGGCTTTTTTGGAATATAAATAGGGCACCTGTAAATAGTTAATTTTCCGCCGGCAAATGTTTCCTTTTTAAAAAATAAGTTTTTATACGGTTTTTGTAATTCCCAATAAGGATAATACGGATAACTGGTAACAACGGTACAATTATAATCCTGGGATACGAGCCAATTAACCATCTCGGATGTGTATTTACCAATTCCGGTTAATTCGGGATGATAATTAATTCCAAAAATGAGAAATCGTTTCGTTTTCATTTAATTATCCGATTCTTTAATTTCCCCTTATGACCGGTATCATTAAGTTTGCCCCTAACCTCGTATACATTATCAAGAGAAATATATTATTTTCGATTATATTTATAAGCCCTAAATTCAACAAAAAGCCGGTCGGGCATAAAGCTCAATATATACCTTTTCAAGGTATGCCTTTCAGAATAAATTATATCAAATCTTGGCCTTATTTTTTTAACGGCGTCTGGCAACGTGGCTCAGCTATTGATGAGTCACTTTAGCCTTTTGTAAAACATGTCCATTTGCAATATCCTTTCATCTCTCGAAGTTAATAAACCAACAGGGCTATGAAGTCCAAATCCCAGGCTTTTTATGACATCGTATATTTCATCGAAAAGAGGCACACCGTCGTACATTCGAACGAATGAAACTTCAATTAATATATAATCAACTTCTTTAAGAAATTTATTGCTCCCATTAATACCTCCTTTTCAAAGCCCTGCACATCAAGTTTAAGTAAAACAGGTTTTTTAATGGGTTTGACAAAAGGAAAATCATCCAGTTTTTGAACTTTAACGTTTATTGATTTGTGGCTTTTAGTGTGTGACAATTCTGCTTTTTGATCTTAACTTTCTTTTTTACTTTAGTTTTTATAAGCTTCCTGTGTTTTCATTTAAATAATCAATTACAACAATGTGATGCAATTATATAATTAATCCGTCAATTTTACCATTATATTTACCGTTCTCAATAAGTTCGATAATTTAATGAGTAATATTTGTAGTATTCCTTTGCTCATTATAAATAGTTTGGTTTTTTATTCAATAATTGAACAATTACTATTTATTTTATTAAATATGTGTTTTATAAACCTCCATATAAAAGTCATTAGTTTCTGAACTGCATTTTTCCCAACTAAACCGCTTTGCATTTTGTAAGCCAGCATCAATATATTCTTTTCTAATTGATGTAATCTCTAATTCCTTTATCTTTTTTAAAAAAATTGATGTATCAAGTCTGTCTATTAAAATTCCCGCATTTCCTGCAACTTCTGGAATTGATGATGAATTTAAAGCAATTACTGGGCACCCAGCCTTCATCGCTTCTACCAACGGGATACCAAACCCTTCATAATTAGAGGGGTATAATAACGCATGTGCATAATTATAAAGTAAATTTAACTCTATATTCGAGATGTCTTTTACTACACCTATCCTTTGTAAAACTGTTTTGTTTATTTTTAACTTTTCATCGCTCGAAAACTCATTACCAACTACGATTAAATTATAATCAGGCAGCTCTTGTAACAATTGTACAACGAAATCAAAGTTTTTATACTTTGCGCGCTCACCCACATACAATAAAAAATTATTATTATTCAGATTTAAATTTAAATCAATTTGCAGATTATGGGATACATTATTAGCAATAGGTCTATAATCCTCACTTACTCCATTGTATATTACTGTAATTTTCTGTTTGTTTCCAAGTTGATAAAACTTTTTCAAATCAGAATAAGTATTATTTGATACACAAATAATACCATTAGCTCTTTTAATTGCATTATATTTCAAATTATTATGAACCCATCTATTTACTATGGGCGAAAAATAATCATGAATAAAATCGTGAACGGTGACAAATTCACAAACCCTGGCATTCGTTTTAAGCTTACGATAATAGCTTGAATGGTATAACAAGTTATCAGTATTACTTTTATAGCTAATTGGTAATATTCTTGAAAGAAGTAATGGCAGTTGCTTATGTGCAATAAGGTTATCAAGTTTTAATGAAGCCCTGTAAATATTATCCAAAGCACATTGATCTTCATAAAAAAATACATTGTCATTATTTTGATAATTTTTAATTAACTCAAACCAATAATTTGATATCCCTCCGCGCCTTTGTTTCGAGAAGATAATGTTGTCAAAAATAATTTCATATTGCTTTAGCTTCATTTTGTGTTATAATATATTAGCGAACGGCGTCAGTAGTGTTATTAATTATTTAAGTTTTTTTATAAAAGGTAATTCTTATAAGTTGCATTATAAATGGGATGTTCAATAACGTTTAAAGTAGCTGCTTAGGATAACATGTGAACAAATAATATTTCTAAAAAGGAGACAAAGCTTTAATTATTTTTATCTTTCCAGTCAATTGATATGAGCGAAGAATCCTGAAAAAAATATTAAGGGAGTTTTTTATTTTAAATTTAAATCTAAAATAAATCTTACTAAGATTACTGATCGTAGAATGCGTAAATAGTACCGACTGCGTTTCATCATACATTTCACTCTTATTTGCATTACTTAATTGATTATCAGATACTCTAAAAGTAACAACCCACTCTTTATAAAACCCAATTGAAAAGTTAGATTTAAATACTTTAAAATAGAAATCATAATCGGCACTATACTTTAAGGAATAACAATTAAATCCTTCAAATGCTTCGAAAACATTTTTTTTAAATATAGCTGATGGCTGAATAAATGTTACCAATCCCGACTCAAGGTATTTTTTTGCTTCTGCAACATCGGGGGTATATATTGAGGATCTGAATTTTCCATTTGAATCAACAAAATCACCTAACGCGTATGAAAAATCCAGATCATTATCATAAAAAAAATCTAAATATCCGGATAAAACGTCTTGATAATAGCAGTCATCAGAATTAATATAGGTGACGACTTTATTTGAGGCTATTTTTATTCCTTCGTTGATAGCAGCATACATATTACCCGGCGGGTGATATAATATTATGTTTACCTTATCCTGACAAAACTCAATGGTACCATCTGTTGAGCCACTGTCTACTATTATAATTTCCTTGACACAATTTGTTTGAGATAATATAGAATATAAGGTGTATTGTATGTATTTAATGCTATTATAGGTTGGGATTATTATCGAAATGGATTTGCTCATTTGTAATCAGTATGATGATTTTCTTAAAGTCTTCCTAATATTTTTTTAAAAGTAGTCTTTTTTCTTTTAAGACAAAATGAGTCTGAAGAACCATGTGGCCAAATCATATAATCGAATTATTTTTAATCGCCACCCTTACAGAACGATAAAATAAAAGCGTCCGAACACTATGCAAAACCATCAGATCAACTTCGGTCTGTTTTGTTTAATGTATTGTATTATCTTAGCCGCATAATTTTTTATGCATTTACCATATCTGCATTTCAATTTGATAATATTCCATGAAAAAAATAATACTTTGGATAGTTGATCTATTATTCAGTCCCTTAACATTGCTATCAGCACTTTGGTTAAAATTTGTTAGAAGAAGGATTGTAACACTTTGGACAGACGATTCCCTGGTAAGTAAACAAATATTTATTAAAGTTGGTGTGTTCCCTATTATTGATCACTATTTCGAACCATCTTTTAATTATAAAAAACTAAAACACTCGTTACGTGATGACCGGGAAATAAGCGGCATCAACTTTAATGTTTTGGAGCAATTGGCATTATTAAAACAGTTTAATTACAACGATGAGATAAAAGAGATAGCCAAATTACCAGATAGCCAATTAAATTTTTCTTTTAATAAAGGTCCTTTCCGTTCTGGTGATGCAGAATTTTTGTATAACATAATAAGGCTGTTAAAGCCAAAAAAAATATTTGAAATTGGTAGCGGTCATTCAACGCTGATGGCCCAGCATGCATTAGTTAAGAATCTTGCAGAAAGCCCGGATAACATTGCAGAACATGTTTGTATTGAACCATTTGAAGCGCCATGGCTTGAAAAACTTCCTGTTAAAGTGATTAGAAGTTTAGTAGAAGATATGGATGTGGGTTTTTTTAAGCAACTAAATGCCGGCGACATCCTTTTTATAGATTCTTCGCATATTATAACGCCTCAAGGGGACGTGTTATTTGAGTATTTACAAATTTTACCAATTTTGGCAACCGGCGTTATAGTGCATATACATGATATATTTACACCGAAAAATTATCTGTCAGAATGGCTGGAAAAAGGAACGAGGTTTTGGAATGAGCAGTATTTACTGGAGGCTTTTTTAACCATGAATGACCGTTATAAAATAATTGGCGCATTAAATTATTTAAAGCATAACCATTATAACGAGTTGGCCGAAAAAAGCCCGATGTTGACGACAGACAGGGAACCGGGTTCTTTTTGGATACAAAGAACGAGTTAGATTTTACCATCAATAGCTGCTTGCATTACGGGCGCTCTTTGCTTTATTTTTGAGATACTTTTAAGCTTCAAAAAGTAATATCCAATCACAAAAAAATACATTTCAGGCGGGAAATAATGGCCGTCGCGAAATAACTTATAAAAAAAATAGATTATAAACGCTCTCGAAAATACGTATAGTTCGTCGTCTTTTGTATATTGCTTATAAATAAATAATATAACCAAGCCGATACCTAAGATACCCAGATCGGATAAAATTCTTAAAGTTAACGAAGCGGCATCATCCGAGTTAAGGTCCTGGAGTTCGGTTACGGTGTCAATTCCAATTAAGTCATTGAGATACATTTTGCTGCTTAACTGGTGCGATCCCAGGCCGTTACCAATAATTGGACTATGTTCCAATACATTTTCTGTGACAAATAAATTCGCAATTATTGCGTACGTACTATAATTAGCGCCGGTAACATCTAATGATTCCGAAGACTTTAATGTGTCATCAACACGCAGCTTAACATTGTCGCTAATAAAATATAAACCTACGGCCATTAAACAAACGGTGGCGTATATAAGAATATTTTTAAAAACAAATATCCTTTTGTTATAAATAATTATTGAAAACAAAACACATATATAGCCTACCGACGATCCGGATAATACAATAGAAAGAGCGAGACAAAAAAACCAAAATTTGTTTTCTTTGTAGTTTTTTGATAAATAGTAAAACGCCGGGAGTGTAACACCGCAATAATGGGCTGGCTCCAACATCAGGCTTTGTAAGCGATAATCGTCATTACCCAGCAACATATTGATACCAAAAATAATTATCCCGATGACGGCCAGGTAAAACGCCGCCTTAACATAAAGCATAAACGCGCCGACAACGTCTATGTCGATATATTTATAAAAATTATAGAAGTACAAAATTGAAACACTAATGCCCAACACCTGCTCGAGCGCTAAAAGGGGCGCATCGGTGTGTAACAAACATCCCACGATCCCCGAAAGCAGCAGGTATGCAACTACATAACCCAAAAAACGGGGCACTACTATCTTATTATAAACTAATAAAATAGCATAGTTAACAAAGATAATTAAATACATCATCTTTAAGTCAATACCGACCTTTATCTCCAGCGCTTCGGTAAAAATTCCAAAAATGGTGCTATATAAAATATAACTTTTTAACGTGATTTTTGACATGGCAGCGATCATTTTTTTGACTTATTTAAGCCCATTAACATGTGACATATTGGACAACGCAATTAAATAAGCTCATCAATTTTGCGGATAAATTTTGCCGGGTTACCCGCCCATATCTCGTTCGGCGGAATACTTTTTGTTACTACCGAAGCCGCACCAACAATACTATGCTTGCCTATAGTTACCCCTTTTAGTATAACCGAATGGGCGCCAATAAAAACATGCTCTTCAATAATTACCGGCCTGGTTTCGGCACGTGAGATATCTTCATCTAATTTACTCCTAACCTCGCTGTTTAACGAATGGAAATCAGTATCATATATCATCACATCGCCTCCAATTTTAACATAATTGCCAATTGATATATTATTGTGACAAACTATGGCGATACAACTGGCTCCAACGTGGTCCCCTATTGACAGATGTGCATTGGGGCCCACTATAAAATAACATGGCTGCTGCCTTCCTATCATATTATAATGCCGTCCGTTATGAAGGATTAGTTTTCTTCCTATAGTGAACTTACCTTTTAAGTTAACATTTATTACTGGTCGACCGCGAGTGACATAATCGTTAAAAAAAACGACCCCGTTTAATTTAAATTTGATCCACGTTATAATCCATGAATAAACGTGATCTATCTTGTAAAAAATCAACTTAAACACCTTATAAAATTTTCTTCCTAATTGCATAAAATGCCGCAAGTTTTATTTTTAACGCTGTTTATAATTGTTTATAAACTCATCAACGGATGAAAATTGCTTTATATTTTGCTGTATCCATTCATCGCCTTTGTCCCACCATTGCAAATTTAATAGCGTTTCGATGTCCGTGTCTTTGAATCTCTTTTTTATAAATTTAGCCGGCGTGCCACCTACAATTTCATAAGGTCCGACATTTTTATTAACTACCGAATTTGCCGCTACAATTACACCATCGGCAAGAACAACTCCGTCAACAATCAAACAATTTGCGCCAATCCAAACGTCATTACCAATAGTCACGGTTTCATTGCTTTTAAAGGTATTTTGCGACACAAAATTTTTTACAAAATTGGGCTGATTGTTAAATGTTGAGGGATGTGTGCTAATATGTGTAGTAGTTGGATGTTTGCGTAAGGCTATTTTAACACCGGGGCCAATCGAGCAAAATTTACCTATTACCGAATCCCCTATCATACAATAATCGTTGCAATAGGTAAAATCTCCCATCTTACAATTATAAATATACGAGTAATTGCCTAACCAATTGTATTTTCCAAACTCACTATTAATAACAATACATTTATAATTGATCCGCAAATGCTTGCCCCAGTTTTTTAGCTGATAGTACATTTTACATTTAAGCCACCTGAGGTAATCGTAGAGCGGGTTCATAAAAAAAGTTTTATCGAAATATTCTTTCATATAATATATTGATAAACAGTAGTTAACTATGATAACATACGCTTGATTTTACGACTTACCCGTTTAATAATATTGGAGTAAGGCTTATGGATATCAAAATGATTTGCGGAACAAATATCATCCATTTCAACATTGGGTAAAAAAAATTCCGGGTGCTGAAGGGGGAAAACCATTTCTTCTTTTTTAAGGCCAAGCAGCAATTCATTTGTTGTAACCGTATGTGTGGCGTTGATATCAAAGCCGATATTTTTAACAAGATTAACGGCCGGCCTGATACTCATACCATTATTTTTCCAAACAGTATATAGCCATTGAAAATCCCACGTATCTACTTTGTGCGTATACACACTGTTAAGATTATTAAGCCAAAATCTTCTCACCTCGGGTTTTCGCCATACACGGTTCATAATATTTTGCTCCCTAAATTCAGGAAAGCTTTTTATATCCGGATCATAATTTTTCCATGCCCGGCGCCACGTAGCCCATCCCCAGATGAGGCAATATTTTGAGAATTGATAGCTGGCGCCAGGCACGCCCTTTTGTGAGGTCGTTCCGTCAATGTGCCAAACACGCTCGTCATCTTTATATTTTAATAATAATTCCCGGCAAAAAGGGAAGAAGCTTTGGCTGGGTAAGCAATCATCTTCTAATATGATCCCCATTTCTTCGGCTTCAAAAAACCAGGTGATGGCGCTGCTTACCGCGTCTTTGCAGCCCAGGTTACTTTCCCTGAACAAAGTCTTCACTTCACAATCCCAATCAATTTTCTGAACTATTTCCCTGGTTTTTTCGCAAAGCTCCTTTTCGCCGTTTTTGCCTGCCCTCGGGCCGTCGGCAGCAATATAAAGCTTTTGAGGTTTAATTTTACTTATTGCTGCAAAAGTATCCCTGGTACATTCAGGCCTGTTAAAAATCAAAAAAAGAATAGGTGTACGGTAATTTTCCATTGTAAAATTAATTCCCTTCAAATAGCAAATTTATCCTGCTTTTGATCTTTGAAACCACGGAAGCTCTGATCCGTTTACCCATAAATTTCCCCGACAACAAGCCATCTGCTTCGAAATGGTTAAACTTTGTTCCATAGCTAATACACCAATATCCGTACTTTACCGCACTTGCGTTTGATGCGGCAACCGGCATATTATTTATATAATAAACAACCTCCTCGTGATCTTTAGGTTGAATAATGCCTTCCAGGCCCTCGTAAAAAGCCTTGCCTAACAGCAACGCAGGCTTATTCCAATACAATGCCTCAACACCCATGGTTGATCCAAAAGTAATGACCAGGTCTACCGCCTCCATTAGTTCGTATGTATCTATGCTATCGGCGGCTTGTATTATCGTCAGGTTGTTGAACCGGGCGCCCAGGTTATTTATCGCCCTGTTCTGTGCATTATCTAATCCTTTCAAATTAGGGTGTACCCTTAGGTAAAAATGATAGTTTTCGTTATCCAGGAATGACTGGCAAATATTTCCAATGCCGATGTTGTCATCTTCATAAAGCGGGTTGCTAAAATCGGGGATACCTTCGTATTCGTCCATTGACGAATTAAAAAAGGCTATGTTTTTCTTTGTTTTATCAAACCCTGCGGGCAGTGATCCAACCTCCTGGTCCTTAGTATAAACGCTCCATGACTGAACCACTTTATTCCTTCTGTCCAAAAAAAACTTTTTCCCGGTCATTATTTTTTCATCCCCGCCATTTCCCCACAATTCGTCTATTTCAGTTTTAACGAACGCTATAGAATGCGGCGTCGAATTTTTCCGCAACATGTACCGGTCCATTTTTCCGCCACGCTCATGCGTGTAAAAATCAATTCCCTTTTTTTCACACAACCGCATCATGGGCCGGTATTCTAAAAACCTACCGTTAAACATAATAACAACATTAGGTTTTATGGTTTGCAATATCTGTTCGCCTTTTTCGTGCACAATTATCGCCGTTGTCAGGCCCCGGTTTATTTCCTTTCTATACTTTACGGTATCCAATTGATGATCCCGGAATCTCGTAACAAGCGATGAAGCTACCGCGTAACCAATATCGCTGTCTTTATAACGATATTTTTTCAGCTCGCTCATTGATGAAAAAGAATGTTCGAAACTAATATTACCAACATCAAATTGTGAAAGCCGAAAGACATTGCTATTTGGCACTGCTAACATATTTAATCCATTTTTTACCTTCGACTGGCAAGCATAACAAATAGACATTTTGTGATCCGGATTTATAAAGCAGGTTTTTAAATCAGCATCACAAATTACAAAAAAAACCTCGTGCCCATCTTGCATCGCTTTACTGGCCAACTCCAATTCTGTTTCAAAATGTGGCGCGGCATAACAACAACTATATATCAGATACCGCATAATTAAGCTCTCTTAAAATGAATTTTTTGATGAATAAACCAAATATACTTAACATAAAAACAGTGATAGCAGCTTTAAAAATCACACTCAAATCTTTATTTAAATAAGCGATCACAAATAACAGGATGTTAACACCAAAAAGAAACACACATAATTTAAAAGTATTAACATATTTATTTAAAAAGAGCCTGTTTTCCTTGTTTAGCAAGCCGGCAAAGCCAAAGATCATGTACGAAAAATACGTAACTCCTAATGCAGCCCAGATTCCAAAATGAGGTATCAAAATTATATTTCCTATTATATTTACGCTCGCGGCCGCTAACGAAATTATAGAAACGGAAAATGTTTTATTTTTTATAGATAAAGGGTACGTAAAAAAAGTATACACGCTCCAAAACATGTATGAGCATAATACAACAATGGTTACAGGATAGGCCCCTCTCAATGCAGGATTTCTGAACAAAATAAAAAAAGCTTCCTTTGTCCATAAACTTGCTATAAACAAAATACAAGAAATAAGCAAAGGGACAAAGATCATTAATTTTCTAATGAATAATCTATGGCGCTCGGTCTCACCCCTGAAGCCGTCCTGCAATTTCCTGGATAACGATTGAAAAATCCCGTTTACAACTATACTCCCCTGCGAACCCAAATTGTACCCCTGGCTGTAGAAACCAATATTTTTTATTGGAACATGCATATATTGCAACAGTATCCTGTCTGAAATGCCTAAGATAAAAAGCGAAAGCTGGTGAGGGGTTAATGGTAGCCCTATTCGGAGCGCCCAAAACAAAAATTTCCTTTTTAATTTAAACTGGGGCACTATTCCTTCTTTAATAAAAATTCTTCTGAAATAATATAAATAGCTAACCAAAACGGTAACAGGGAGCGTGATTATCCAGCCCATGTACCCCATTTTTAAATATTTTATTGAAATTAGGGTAGTGCCTGCAGCAATAAGGCCCGTTAGCGCAGCGCCATAGGCGTATGGGAGTGATTTTTCTTTTAATACATAATAATTAACAACAATGACATCTATCGGCGAAAAAGTAAAGAAGAAACTGACCATTACAATCACGTAGATAAAGTTATTTCCCAGTTTATCCATCATGGTAAAATACACAATAAAATAAAATATGATACTACTGATCAATCCGGCAATTACCATTAATCCAAATGATCTTTTCCAAACTAATTTATAAGCGACTTTGTGGGTAAAAAATGCATTCTGCAGCAAAATATTTTGCCCCAGCACCATAACAATTTGGAAAATTGATATGTATGCCATTAAAAGTCCGTAAATGCCATAATCTTCCAGCGTAAGATAAGGGCTAATGATCGGAAGAATTAACAAGGCTGCTACAAACGAAATTTTCGGTAAAATGGTATATATCAGAGAATCGCGTAATATTTTTTTCTTAGAAATATCCATTCGTTTTTTTAAATATGATCATAGCTTTAATTGTGCGGGATCAGGATTTGACCGTACGTATAAGGATAATTTGAAGCTTTCATCATTATCGCTTCACTTGCGTATTTAATATTTGCCGGAGGGTAGGTTTGTCCAAACATACTGTTCGCAAATTCTATCTGAAATATCAAACGAGCGCCGTTAAGCAATTCTTTTCCTTTGTGAAATCCCCTGGTGTCTACGGCAATAATCGCTCCTCTTTTACCACATATCTCAATCATATTTTGCTTGCCATAGGCGTTTTCCACCTCTTCATCAGTAAACCTCGCATCGCGGGATAAACTTGCGGGTAGTTTCCGGTGCGATCCTTTGGCGTAGCAATGAGGGCCGGTATTTGTATCAACATCGGTTATATAGAAGAAAAATTTCATAAACTTGATTCTGTCCATATCAAAGTGATACATTTGTGCTGCCGCAGATTTTCCTTTACCATTAAAAGGCAAACTCCACCAAAATGCGACTAAATCTAAAATGGGCTTCGCGCCAAGATATTCCTGCGCAAAAGCCAGAAGCGACTGATCAAACAATAAATTCTGTATAACCGGCACGTTTACTATTGACTCAATTGAATATTGGTATCTTGGGCTAATGGGGTTTGCCGGGTCGAAAATGACTTTTTCGGACGAATATTGGCCATTGTCTGCATCCAGGTAATTTACTGGTTCAGTTAAGGCATAATTATATATTTCATCAATTAAATTTTCTGGCAGCTTTTTATCAAAAATGTAAAATCCATTGCTTTTCATTTCTTTTACCATGGCGCCCAACTCATTTTCAGAAAGCTTTCCTAATACGCCCTCACTAACTATGTCATCGTATTTTCCAATTCTTTTGCTGATTGCTTCTGAAATATTATCGTTAGAATTACCTCTTGTAAAAACAAACATTTGTCTCATGGAGTGATAGGCACGTTCAGAAGTTCGCCCGGTTTTTTCAAACGACTTTAACCCTTTTTGTAAAATGTAATTTTGTTTATATTTTCTAATTAGACTTATCATTTTGTTCGATGCTATTTATTGAAAACCCCTTTAATTTTTTAGGTTGACCGTGTTTAAATTCAAATACTATACATAAAAATTGCCTGATATTGTCGGGTGATTCCTGGTATAAACCAGGTAAAATATGATGGTTTAGGATTCTTTTTAAAACCAGCAGCTCAGAAAACTTTCCGGGAATTACAGCATTGTTATAAATCAGGTTTTCGTTTGCCCAAATCCTCAATTCACCCTCAACATAGATTTCTCCTCTCAAAAATAATGAATTACTGTTAGAAGGCGCCAGCAGGCAAAGTGATGAATCGTCACTTAGAAAACCATTCTCTCCGTTGCCGCTATGATCAAAGCCGCGGTAAAAATAAGGCTTATTTTCAACTTTACCTGATTGAATTTCTGACGGAGGTTCAAAATCTAAACGTTTCTTTACGAATTTTGCCGGAGAACCAGCCCATATTTCATACGGGGGAACATTCTTATTTACAAAAGAGTTGGTTCCAATAATTGCCCCCCGGCCTATATTTACCCCCTGCATCACCAGGCTATTTTTGCCGATCCAACAATCTTCCTCAATTACAACCGGACTATTTTTCAACATAAAACCCTCTTTAGATCCAACTACCAATTTATCTTGCTGTTTGATAAGTAGTTCGGGTTGATAATCATAATAATGGTTTCCTGACGATAAGAAGACATCAGGCGCAAGTAAGCTATCTTGTCCAATATATACGGAGCCTAATATCTTGCAACGGTCTTGAATAGAGACATTTTTTTTTATTACTATTTTACTGCCGTAATTAGTTTGAATTTCCACATCTCTTCCTATCCAGCATTTTTCTTCAACATATATATTAGCCTCAATTTTAACCGGATCAGTTACCAATAACCTCGAACCTGGTTCTATCCATGAATTTTCATCAACAATGATATTTTTTTTATTGTAAAACTCAACGCCGGCAAAATACCGCCCTCGTAATATTCCTTTAAATTTTAATCGAAGAGAAGATTTAATGATAATTGATATTAGTTTGAAGTATCTAATCATCGACTTTTTTGATTATGTAATTATGATCAATGTTACCGGTATTTGTTGGGATGCAGCAATAAATAATATCCCGATTTTTATATCCGGAAGACACAAGTTTTAAGTTAAAACATTTCCGCGCTTAATGCTGAGCCCGCCTCGATATCGTATTTAACATTTTTACCCAAAACTTCGTAATAAAATTTCGGATGCATACCAAACCCCGGTCTTATTGACCGAACATTTTCACTGGTAATTTCATCACCGGCTTTAATATCTTTAACAACATACAGGGACCGCGAAAACTCTCTCCCGCTTTTTTGTTTTTTGGTAAGCGTATAATCTATTGAGCCGATTGCTTTCTCTGCTTCTCTCACAACTTTAACCATCGCCGTAAACTCTTGTTCGTTCATAGAAAAAGAAGCATCCGGGCCGCCTATCGACCTGTCTAAAATAAAATGTTTTTCGATTATTTTTGCGCCCATTGCAGTAGCCACAATAGGGGCGGTGCTTCCCAGCGTATGGTCTGAAAGGCCGGAAATAACATTAAATCTTTCTGCCAGGTCTCTAACCATTAATAAATTCGCTTCTTCTATAGGGGCCGGATAGCTGGATGTGCATTTTAATAATGCAATTTGATTATTGCCTTTTCTTTTACAGGCATCTATTGCTAACTCAATATCTTTAACTTCCGCAATACCGGTAGATATGATAATTGGTTTCCCTTTTGAGGCCACATACTCAATCAAAGGGATATCTGTAATTTCGAATGATGCAATTTTATACGCCGGTGTGTTTAAGCTCTCCAGCAGGTCAACAGCTGTAAAATCAAAAGGTGATGAAAAACACACCAGGCCTTCGGCGGCGGCGGCATCAAACAATTGTTTATGCCATTCCCAGGGGGTATAGGCTTCCTGGTACAGCTCATAGAGATACTTATCGTCCCAAATTGTACCCTGTTTTAGCCTGAAGTCATCTTTCCTGGAATCTATTGTGATGGTGTCAGCCGTATATGTTTGCAGTTTTATACAATCGGCCCCGGCCCGCTTTGCAGCTTTAATAGTTTCCAAAGCATTATCCAAACTGCCGTTATGGTTTGCGGAGAGTTCTGCTATGATAAAGACGGGGCTGTTAGTGTCAATTTTAAAATTTCCAATCTCCATGGTAATTACTGTTTTCTCCTGTACAAAGCTCCGTTATAAATATGGATGATCTTCGCTTTTCAGCTGCAAATTTACAATTCTAAACTGAAACTGTATATATTGCCGTACTCCGGGTGTTTGTCAGCTTTTTGCACGAAACCTAGATGTTTAAATATCCTTATAGAGGCCTCGTTTGACAGTTTTACTAAGGCGATAAACCTTCGGGCTTTATTTTCGGCCTTCATACTATCAATCCCTTTGCTCACTATTAAAGAGCCCAAACCTAAGCCTCTAAAGTCTTTATCAATTAAATAACTAATAGCTGCGATATTCTCAACCATATCAAACCTGATCTGCCCGGCGTCTGCACCGTGGAGGGATAATATAAAGATATGACAGCGCTCGTCCTTCAGCTTGTTATCGAACCAGTTTTCATGATCCCGAAACGCTATAGGCTTTGGATTAAAAGCATTGGCACGTACTGTTTGATCATTTGCCCAGTTAAATATAAGTTCACAGTCTGCATATGCTGCCTTTCGCAGCGATGTTAAGATTTGGAAGAAACTGTGCAGTATGTTTTTGCCTGATTTGCCGTCTATCAATTTCAACGGTGGTTTTTCGTTTTTTTTTGCTTTTTCGATTGCGCTTTCAATGTCCGCCTTATCAAAGTTGCCTGCTGCAATAAAAGCGCCTGCGTTTTTCAATCTTTTGAATACTATTTCCTGGTTATCCGCATAATAACCCGATATAATTTTACACCCGGCAGCCATTACTTCAAATAAAATGCCGCTCGAGGGTACTATGGCCAAATCGGCCTCTAACATTAACGCAAGCATTTCAGCTTCACCCACTGCACTGTAATGCTCAATACCCGCATTGTTTTTTGTCAATGTTTTTATGCCTGGCTCGTGCAGGTACGCCGCCCCGGTAACCACTATTATTTTTTTGAAAGTCGCGGCATTTAAAACAGTTTCCAGCGTTTGCCTGGTAAGGTTTTTAGGGTCAGCCCCGCCAAAACATATAAGTACTGTATCGATGCTTGTGATCGTCCGCGTTTTTTTTGCCTGCTGTAAAAACAATGGCCTCAACAACACATAATCCAGGCCTAACGCAAACTGCGTGTAGCGTTGTGCCTTATAATCGCTGGGAAATACGCCGGGGGCATGGTTTATAATGAGATCGGCTACAAACTCCATATCATGCAAGTCATCAATGCATACCAGTTTTGCGCCTGTCGCCCTTACCTTTTTTTGAAAGCCGGTATCGAAATGATAACCATCTAAAACTACAATAGCTTCATTATTGATCCTGTTAAAGAAGGACAGCTCATCCTGGTCCTGGTATAACTTGAAATTATTGATTTTCAGTTCTTCAACTGTCTGTGAGGGTATTTCTTTGCTGACGAAAACAATTTCAAAGGCATCATTCAGCATTTGAGCCAAAGCTATGCAGCGTACCATGTGGCCGAGGCCTATTTGCGCGTTGCCGTCAACCCTAAAAAAGACTTTATTTTTTTTCAACTAATTTAATCGTTTAAACCCTGAATGAACTATCGGGCCATCCAATAAGCTTTCGATATTTTGGCCGCCGCTTTCGCATTTAGCAATTACGGCAAACACTTCATCCAAAGCATTAAAGTAAAGTTCAAATTTATCATCAGTATGTTCAATACACGAATAAAAGTTAGTGCTCGCTAAAAATCCTTTTTTCAACATTTCCTGCGCAACCAAAGTTTTGTAAGCCAATGCCGGTTCGCTGTTAAAACTATAAGTGCTCAAAGCAGGTATGCCGGCAATCGTTATTGAAAGGCGGTGCGAGCCGGCCAGTTTTTGCCATCCCGCCTGCATTTTTCTTCCAATCTGTGTAATTGTTTCCCATGATTTAACACGTTCCATTACTTTCAGCGTTGCTAATGCGGCGGTGGGCCCTATACGTTCTGTCCAAAACGTACTGCTGATAAATGTGGTTTGGGCAGCTTCCATAACCGATCTTTTACCAACAACGGCGGTTAAAGCGTAGCCGTTCCCGATAGTTTTACCATACATAGCCATATCGGGTTCTACTCCGTACTTTTTATAAATACCGCCGAACGTTTCCCTGAACCCCGAAGTGCATTCATCAAAGATCAGCACGATGTTTTTACGGGTTGCCAGGTCCCTTACCTTTTGCAAAAAATTATTTTCGGGCCCGAAATTACGCACCACTTCCATTTTTATAACGCCGATATCATTATTATCAACTATTGATGCCAACTCCTCGTAATCATTATAATGGAACGGATAAACGGTGTCTTTTAAGCTTTTGGGAACGCCTTTCGGGCTTAAACCGGGCAGCAAATGTCCTGACAGATCATCACCGCCGTTGTGGTTTGCGGATAAATACCAATCGTGCCAGCCGTGGTAGCCGCAAATAGCGACTTTATCCCGGCCCGATGCAGCCCGGGCAATGCGTATTGCCATGGAATTAGCTTCCCCCCCGCTGCGGGCAAACCGCACCATATCGGCCCAGGGGTTCATTTCTACAAGTTTTTCAGCAAGGTACACTTCTTCAGGGCAATTCAGGGTGCTCATATTTCCGCTTTTTACAGTTTCCATAACTGCAGCGTCAACCTCGTCGTTACCATAACCCAGTGTATTGGTACCAATGCCCATAATACACATATCAATGAGCTCCCTTCCGTCAAGGTCCCAAACCGTACATCCTTTTGCTTTGGAAAAATAGGCCGGCCACTGATCGGGCAAAAACATTTCGGGCCTTTTTGACAGTAACATTGTACCGCCGGGTATTAGTGTTTTAGCTTTTATATAGAGTTCTTGTCCCTTCCCCATTCGTTAATCGTTTTTCAAGGATTTCAGCAAACCCTCGTTCCTGTTAATATTCGCATTAATTTGCTGAAGATGATTATTTATAATATGATTGGTATAGGTTAACCATGATTTATCAGTTCCTAAATCAAAAACGAGTTTTTTTATCAATTCAAAATCGGGGGCCATATCAACCGTCATCCTGATATCGTGAAAATTGTACATGCACGGAAAATTAACCGCGCTAAATAAATTACCGCCACAATATGTTGAGTTCTTCCTGATATAAGGCGTAACATGCTCTCTTTCCGATTTTAGTTTTGCCTCTTTCCAGGCTTTCTCCAAAGCCGAAAACTTAAACACTTCCACATCCTGCCCATTGGGGAAATTTTCAATTAAAGTATTTGAACAATAATCCACTTCGTTAACTTGCGCAAACGCGATAACAGCATCCACCATCGCTGGATCAATCAACGGACAGTCTGACGTGAGGCGGACCACCCATTCGGGTCTTATTTTCTTCGCGGTTTGATAAAACCTGTCTAAAACATCGTCAACTGATCCGCGGGAAGTGCGAAAGCCCCATTCTTTACATAATGATACAATTGCCTCATCTTCTTTATTTACGGTAGTCGCCACAATGATCCTGTCGGTAAGCTTACAATTCTTTAAACGTTCCAAATGTATTTTTAACAACTCGTTATCATTAATTTTTAAAAGTACCTTAGCAGGCAAACGTGTGCTCCCGGTGCGGGCTTGTGTTATTAGCAGTGTTTTTATGGATGCCATAGAGAAGCGTTTAACAATTCAATATTTTTTATATAAATAGCATTAATTTTATCAATAACCTCACCTGGCAAGCTGTAACCTGCGCTTTCCAGGTTTTGGTTTAATTGATCTAAATTATCTACTCCTATTAAAACATTGTCAATATGGGGCTCCTGAAGACAATAGTTTAGTGAGATTTTTGCTAAAGAAATATCTAAAAGTTTGCTAAGTTTATGAATGTAGTTTAACTCGTCGGCTAAAGGTAATGAAATTTTATTTTTGTTTTGTAATGAAGTAAAAAAAAGTCCCTGTAAAAATGTTGAGCGGGTATGTATAATTTTTCCTTTATTCTTTGCTTTCTTTATAACCTCGCCACGCAGGTTGCTATTGTCAAATAAATTAAAGGGGAGTTGAATTATATCTATGTAATTATCTTCCATTACGTCTTCTGCCTGCTCGTTGGTATATACAGAAACCCCTAAATATTTCACCTTACCACTGCGTTTGTAAGTATCAATCAGCTCCATCGACCCTATGCTCTCTTTATATGTCTGGTACGAATGAAACAGCAAACCTTCAAGCTGCGGCACATTTAGCTCGCTTAAATATTTCTCAATTTTCGCATCTATGCTGCCATCGATATTAAGCGGTAATTTTGTTATTACATTAAAAACGCGGGAGGGGTATTGTTTGTGAAATTCGCCAATAACTTCGTGCGCATTGCCGTAAACCTCGGCGGTATCCAAACTGCGTACGCCACAATCGTATGCCTTTACCAGCATTTCATTTACTGCCTCCCGGTCCGGTTTACTCGAAGTGTTATTTATTCCATAGTCCAGCCCGAATTGGGCGGTTCCCAGCATTATTTTGCTTATAGTTTCCACGGATATCGTTTTAGGGGTATCTTTTTAATATAGAATTACGAAAGTTGTGATAAGTATGTTACTTGCAGCTTTAAATAATATTATTTTTAAGAAGCAAAAGTATATTTTATATTAAATATCATTTGTAACTCGCGCTAATATCTTTTTTTAATAACGAAACGCTGTATTTATCATAATAGTTTTCAGAAGCATCTAATTTTTTTTCTGAATGATTTCGGGTGGATTTATCTAAGAGGTAGTATAATTTAGATGCGGTAAAAACTTCATCATAGTTTTGTTTGAACGAAAATGCCGTAAATTCCGAGATATGCTGGTATACATTCTTTAAAACTGTTTCTGAAAAGAAATCAATGATGATCAAGATCCCACCGTTTCTGAGCACCCTGTCAATTTCTGAAACCACTTTAAAAAAAGTGCTTCTGTCTATAACATAAAGAACAAACCCTACGATAACAATATCCATTGAGCCATCTTCGAAACTTGTTAAGTCATCCGCAGTGCCCCGTGTAAAGTTCACGCCCGGAAAATGCTCCTGCCCATATTTAATGGCTTCCTGCGAAGGCTCTAAACCAAAAACCGAACAATCACGGAATAAACTTTTTACTGCATTTAGCCTGTACCCGGCCGAACAGGCGATCTCCAAAACATTTTCGGGGTTTAGACCATAGTCTTTTACCAAATTTATAACGGGGTCGTTATCTTTTGAATAATTAAGCCAAACTTCCTTGTTACGGTTAAACCAGGCATCGGCTTCATACTGCAGGAAGGCATCTCTTTGTTTGTTATCCATAATATTCGACGATAGTTTTTATAACAAATTGTTGTTCTTCAGCAGTCAAAGTGGGATACATCGGTAAACTGATGCAATGTTTGTAATACGCTTCAGCAAAAGGGAAATCACCCTGTTTCCAGCCAAACTGTTCATAATAAGGCATTAGGTGGACAGGAATATAATGTACCTGGGGGAAAATATTAGCCTTACGTAAAAAATTATATAAACCTAAACGGTCTTCAACTTCCAAAACATACAAATGGTATGCGTGGCCCTCAACAACCCCCGACTGTCCTTTTAACCAACTCCGGCCCGAAAATGCTTCATTATATTTCTTCGCAATTTCCTTCCTTCGTTTCAGGCCTTCACCGGCCCGGCTTAACTGCGATAATCCCAAGGCCGCCTGGAAATCTGTTAAACGATAGTTATACCCCAGTTCCTGCATTTCCATATACCAGCCCGGGAAATTTTCCGTTTCAGTACCCGGAAATCCAATTGCCAGCGACACATCATTTTCAAAATCGGCGGCATTCCTGGTAATTCCATGGGTCCTGAGCTTTAACAGGCGTTTATAAAGCGCCTCATCGTTGGTGGTGATCATCCCTCCTTCGCCACAAGCAATGTGTTTTACAGGGTGAAAAGAAAAAATTGCAAGGTCAGCAAAATCACCGCTGCCGCATTTTGCTATGTTATTGCCGCCATCTGCGAAATACCCGCCCGGCGAATGGCATGCATCTTCTATTATCCATAAACCATATTCATCAGCCAGCCGGCGAAATGCTGGCAAGTTTACACTCCTACCTGCAAAATCCACCGGGATAATTCCTTTGTATGTCCCTTTTGGGGCATCTTCGAGCAACAACCGCACCGCATCGATATCCAACAGGTAGGTTCCGGGGTCAATATCTGCAAATACAATATCGCCACCGCAGTACCTGATACAATTTGCCGATGCAGAAAACGTGATGGGTGTTGTTATAACTTTATCCCCCTTTTTAACGTCAAGCGCCAGGGCGCACAAGTGTAATGCAGCCGTGCCATTTGATACTGCAACTGCATATTTGCAGCCTATGTATTCAGCGAAAGCAGCTTCAAACTCCGCAATTTTGGGCCCCTGGGTTAAAAAGTCGCCTTTTAATACATTTACCACAGCTTCAATATCTGCTTCGGTAATATGCTGACGGCCATACGGTATAGATGTATTCATAAATTAAGGCCGAAAGGTTGGTTCAACATGTTCAACAATTAGTCTTCTCAAACTCTCTACCGATTCCCATTCGGTATTTTCACCGGAAGAATAATTAAATCCTTCGGGTACGCGTTTTGCATTAAAGGTCCTGATATAATCACTTAAGTTCCAAAATGGTACCTGTGGAAGAATAACATAGTATTTTCCCAAATCGTATGTGGTAAATGAATCCGAACTTGATATCATTTCCTCGTGTATTTTTTCTCCGGGCCTTATGCCGTCTATCCGCTGCTCACATTCAGGCCCTATGGCTTCTGCAACATCAGTGATCCTATAGGATGGGATCTTAGGTACAAACAGCTCCCCGCCCCAGGCCGTTTCAAGCGCATGGAGCACAATATCAACACCTTCGCTTAACGAGATATTAAATCTGGTCATTTTAAGATCGGTAATAGGCAAAACCCCCTCCTTTTTCTTTTTCAGGAAGAAAGGGATAACCGACCCGTTAGAACCCATTACATTACCGTAACGCACAACAGAAAACTTAATATTTTTATGCCCTTTAATATTATTAGCCGCTATAAATAATTTATCGGAAGTTAATTTTGTAGCGCCATATAAGTTAATGGGCGCGCAGGCTTTGTCGGTAGATAAAGCTACTACGGCCGCAACAGCGGAGTCCAATGCCGCCTTAATTACATTTTCAGCGCCACCCACATTAGTCTTCACGCACTCATCAGGGTTATACTCCGCTATGTGAACGTGTTTCATGGCTGCGGCATGTATAACATAATCAATGCCCATAAAAGCCCGCTTCAATCGTTCCAGGTCCCTTACATCCCCAATAAAATACCGCATCGCAGGATACTGATCAACCGGGTACTCCTGGGCCATCTGGTATTGCTTTTGCTCATCCCTTGAATAAATTACAAGGCGTTTCACATCAGGCCATTTTTTTAGTATGGTTTTTGTTAACTCCTTTCCCAACGAGCCGGTACCACCGGTTATTAAAACAGATTTATTTGAAAACATTTTGAATTTTAGGTTTTTTTAGTGCTCTTCAAATGTCCTTCTTATAACCAATATCAGCAATATTAGAAACAAACCTGCTATCGTTCCTGCTATTACGCCAACCAGCTTAGTTATAGTCTCTTTAGCTAAAGGCAGCACCGGCTTATCAATTATTTGTATTAATGGCATCTGCTGCAGTAAAGTTATTTTTTCCAATTCCAGGTTCTTTACCACTTCAGCATATATGGCTGAACTCGACCCTACGTCTATTTGTTTTTTTTGGGATGACAGCCTCAGTGTTGACATTAATGGATTAGCATTAGGCGCGGCATCCATTGCTGAAGCGACACCGTGCATAGAATTTTCTAAGACGATCTTGACGCTATCTGCCTGGCGCTGTAATATATGAACGGTCCGGCTTTGCTTTTTTACTTTTGTCTCGGTATAAAAATTATTTACATTTTCAACCATCTTATCTGTAAAAAACTTTGAAAACAGCTCATCTTCAGATGTAACCTCAACTTTAATAATATTTAATTTTTTGTCGGGCTTTGTAACCTTTAGTATTTTTTTATTAATAAACTCGGTTAAGTTGGTTATTACGCTATCCTGTTTACGGCTAAAGTTATCCGGGTTGCCGCCAAAAGTTACATATTCCGTTCTTCCATCCTTCAGCTTACGGCGCTTTTTATACTGATCCAAAAGCCTGTATACCAGCAATTGCTTTTTACCATCAAAAATGCCGGTATCAAGCAATGAATTTTCAATCATTATCCTTGATTTATACAGTTCCAGTATATTGTCGCCTTCAAATATTCCGCCGCCGCCATCCCCCCCTAAATTTAGGCCGGCGAGCGACGCCAGTCCGGAAATTTGGCTAAGACTGCCACCGCCGCTTTTAGTATCTTCCAAAACAAAAGTACAGGTAGCTGTATAAGTGGTTTTTTTAAATATAGCAAAACATAAGCCTGATATAGCTCCCAATAAGGAAACGATCAGTACTATTCTCCACTTACTTTTAATATACCTGGTTCCGGATTTAATTTTAGTAATAACGTCGGCAACAGATATTGCTTCTGCATCATTTACGTTACCAGGATTACCTTGATCCATATAATCTAAAAATGGCTTTTTTTGTATTGTCTGTATAAACTTATAACCTTACTATCCCTATAATAATTGCCAGCAGGGATACCAGCCCGGTTGAGAGGCCTACTATTTCCTGTATACTGTTGGCTGGCGGCGGCGGTTTCCTTGGCACATATATCTCG
>Ga0206794_1020_pt1 | contig 47317 bp, 56 predicted proteins | sample Alteio_BWOrgCont_70_FD_152877 | JGI IMG/M metagenome (GOLD analysis project Ga0206794, IMG submission 152877) | Enriched cells from forest soil in Barre Woods Harvard Forest LTER site, Petersham, Massachusetts, United States -... | ecosystem: Environmental > Terrestrial > Soil > Temperate forest >...
TAGTAATTGCTCATCATTCACGCTTAGAAGCTCGTTTACAAACCGCTGCCTTTGTTCGCGGAAGCGTTGCTGTAATGTTTTCAGAGGCGTTGTATTATGGTTTGCGGTATGTGTTTTTTGGTTGGTTAAATCGGCCGCCATTAATTCGGGTTGGCCGTTTATAAGTTCGCGCAGCCGGCCCAGCCACAGGGGCTCAAGGTCCGATAGGTGCCCTATTTCCTCCTTGATGGACCACTTGCCATTTGGCTTGGCGGTGAGTAAGTCCGGTTCCAGGTGGGCGGTTATTTCTTCAATACGCGCGGGTGTGCCGCTCAGGCGTTCAATAATTGAGGGCAATATCCCATTGTCATCAATCACCGGGAATTTCCGGTTAAACCATTCAGTTCTTTGCATTGTTACGGGATGCCGGTATGCGGCGGTGAAGCAAAATTAACTGATAATGCGTCTGTTGAAAGTCAAATAAAATATTGGAGGGGGGTGTGCTGCCTGACGGTAAGAAAGGTTACAGGATAAGTGCCGCAATTGCCGGCATATAAAAAGTAAACCATCGCGGCAGTGCAGCAACAGGCGCCGCCGAAGTAACTGCACCCTAATTTAGGGTGGCTAAAGTAACGTGCTGTATTTTAGATGTATCAACAATTGTTAAATAGTCGATAAACCGGAAATTGAGGTTTAGCATTTCCAGGTTTCCCCTGAAATTATCCTCCAGGGTAAGCCTGTCAACAAAATGGCCTCCTTCTTTAACCCGGTCTGCGACACGCAATTGCGACAGGTCGGGATCAGTTAAACCCAAAAAAAGCAAGTGTATATTGTAACCCGCTGCCTTAAATCGCCTTGACGTATCCCATGTAGCATCGTTAGTAAAATGGCCTTCGTATACAAAGCTTTCGTTACTGCCAAGGGCATTCGCCGTAAGTAGTTCAAAAGTATCAACTACATGTTGAAATGCCAGCCTCCTGGCTTCCTTCGGAGAAAGTGTAAATCCAGGGAATAATTCGCGTTGCTTTTTTACAAATAAAAGGTCGCCATCAAATACTGTATAGTTATTGCGGATATCTTCGGGTAGATATTTATAACCGACGGTAGATTTACCAGCCCCGTTTGAACCTGTGATAATATAAAGCGAAGGCACAGGGTTATAAATTATTGCAGGTTAAACTGGTGGCGTACGGCCTGTGCCTCGGTATCGGATAGTTTCCGTATCGTAACAAACGAACGCTCGTCAGGCGCTATGGTCACAATGTTTATGGTGCCATCGGGGTATTCCATATAACTTTGCTTAGCAGGCAATTCTTCTGAATTGATCATGAAAGATTTTCCAGACGCAAGCTTCTCCTTTCGCAACTGCATAACAGCGGCTGTACCAATATTTTCTAAAACTTCTAAATCACTCATATTTAGCTGCCTTTTTAACAGGCTTTGATCAAATATACCAATAATTTTTGATAAATAAGGGCCGGGCTCATCCCTAAAGTTCAATCACCACGTCATCTGTCACCGCATGCCCGGTACAGGTTAATATCCAGCCCGCGGCCAGGTCGTTATCGGTGAGCACATCATTTTTTACCATGGCTACCTTGCCGGTTTTGCAGATCGCGGCGCAGGTGGAGCAATCGCCAACACGGCAGCTGTAAGGCAGCTGAATATTGTTTTGTAATGCTGCCTGTAAAATGCTTTGGTTCTCGCCGGTTACAATGTCGTAACTTTCATTTTTAAAATGGATACGAACTTTTCGCGGCGGGAAATTAATAAGGCTGGGGGATACCTTAATAGTTTCAAGCACGAAGTTTTCTTTACGTATTTGTCCCGGTTCAAGGCCCATAAACAGCAGTGTTAACCGGATCATGCGCATATAGGCGAAAGGCCCGCAGGTATAAAATTCGGTTTTAATTAAGCCATATCTTGCATTTTCACGGATCAACTGTTCAACTGCCAGGTTGTTAAGCCTGTTGCCCTGGCTGCTCAGCAAATGAATAATTTTCAGCCGGCCAGCATTCTTTGTCAGCAATTCATTTAGCTCATTCTTAAATAAAACAGACTGTTCGTTTTGATTACTGTAAATAAGCGTAAGCCTGCTTTTGCCGGGGCGTTTTAAAACATATTTAAGCTGCGAAAATATTGGGACAATGCCGCTGCCCGCCGCGAAAAGAAAAATGTCTTTTTCTGATTCAAAACCGGTTATTGTAAACCTTCCGGCAGGCTCCACGGCGTTTAAAATGTCGCCCTGCTTTACTTTGGTTAACAAGAATCGAGAAATTTCACCATTGGCTATCCGTTTAACGGTGATTGACAATAGTTTCTCGTCGGGTGATGAGCTTAAGGAGTATGAACGCCTTATCTCTTCATCGTGATGAGTGAAGATCAGCGTAATAAATTGCCCGGCTTTGTAGTGTGTCTTTTTGCCGGATATTTCGCTGAAAAAGAAAGTAGCGGTATCCGGCAACTCCCATTTTATCGCTTCAACTTTTAACTGAAGCATACCCGTCAGGCGGTTAAAACAATTTTCCCAAATTGCGATGAGTGCGTCATTTTGCGGACAGCTTTCTCCGCATCAGCCAATGGAAATACTTCATCAACGACCGGGACGATCTGATGCTTATTTACAAAATCAACCATAGCCTTAAATTCCTCATTGGTGCCCATCGTCGTACCTATTATTTGCAATTGCTTCCAGAATATTTTGCGCCCGTTCAGTTCAGGTATGTTGCCTGCCGTTCCGCCAAATATTACAATGCGTGCACCGGGATTACAAATATCGGGTAATTTAGCAAATCCATCGCCTAAAGCGCTATCGATGATCACATCAAAACCTCCGGCAAGGTGCTGCATCTGTTCAGCCCAATCCGGTAATTTATAATTTACACCTGCTACTGCACCAAGTTGTATCGCGCGCTCAATTTTTTCCCCTGACCCTGATGTCACAAATACCTGGCATCCGGCAGCCACTGCCAATTGCAGCGCGATAGTCCCGGTACCGGCGCCTACACCGACTATCAATACCCGGTCGCCCCTAACGATCCGGCCTTTTGTAAACAATGCCCGATAGGCGGTCAATCCGGCCAGCGGAAGCGCCGCCGCCTGTTCCCAGGTTAAATGTGCAGGTTTTGGATACAGGTATTCCGCGCCAACTTTAACATATTCCGCAAAAGTGCCATCTTCAGGCAAGCCTAAAATCTTAAACTCTTTGGATTGATATTCCGGATGGATACCCCAATCATGACCGGGATTAATGATCACTTCCTGCCCTATTAAATACTTTTCATCGTCGCTGCCCGCTTCAGCCACAATACCGGCGCCGTCAGAGCCCAATATAGTCGGGTACTTAATACCTGCATATTTGCCGATAGTTATCCAGTAGTCGCGCCGGTTTAAAGCAGCGGCTTTTATTTTTACTAAAACCTCTCCGGGTTTCAGTAAAGGTCTTTCAACATCTTTTAAAACTAATAGCCTATCAGCAGCTTCAAGAACGATTGCTTTCATGATCGATTGATAAAAAATAAAATGCCTGAACCATGATTTTCGGATTCATAGATTGCCACGATTTAAAATCAACACAATCTGTTAAATCATAAAAACCCGGGTTCAGACAAAATTCCCCCTTTAGAGGGTTAGGGGGCCCGGCCTACGCTTTGCCGTACAATTCTGCAACGTGGTTCCAGTTGATCACGTTCCATATAGCCGCTAAATATTCGGGGCGGCGGTTTTGATATTTAAGATAATAAGCATGTTCCCAAACATCGATGCCCAGGATGGGCGTGCCTTTAACTTCGGCAATATCCATAAGCGGATTATCCTGGTTAGGGGTTGAGGTTACTGCTAATTTTTTATCAGGGGTAACAATCAGCCATGCCCATCCCGATCCAAAACGGGTAGCGCCAGCTTCAGAAACTTTTGTTTTAAAATCAGCAAACGTGCCGAAAGTGCTGTTAATTGCCGCTGCCAGGTTGCCTGTTGGCTCGCCGCCGCCACCGGGAGTCAGTAAAGTCCAGAATAAGCTGTGGTTGTAGTGCCCGCCGCCATTGTTACGGACAGCCATCGGGAATTTCGAGATATTTTTTATGATATCATCAATGCTGCTGTCAGCTTCGGGTTTTCCTTCCAGTGCTTTGTTCAGGTTAGTAACATAAGCCTGGTGATGTTTGCCATGGTGAATTTCCATGGTCATTTTATCAATGTGCGGTTCCAGTGCGTCGGTAGCGTAAGGTAACGCCGGTAGTGTGAATGCCATAATGTTAAGTTTAAAGTTTTAAAGATAGTATTGAACAAATATAGAATGTTGTATGTGAATTTGTTTTAAATGAATGTAATTTTTAGTCCATGGTCCATAGTTTTAAAATTGATGAAATGTTATAAAATAAACTAAATCCTGCCATGGTCCATGGACTATCGACTATGGACTCCCTCACTTCCTCTTACTCTTAAAAAAACCCCTCACCAGCTCGGCGCATTCATTTTCATGTATCCCGCCTGTGATGATAGTTTTTGGATGGGTTATCTTTTGATTTAGTCTTCCAAAACCGAGTTTGGTATCATAGGCACCGAAAACTATGCGGCTTAACTGAAACCAGTAACATGCCCCGGCACACATCACACAAGGCTCAAGGGTTACGTATAACGTGCAATCCTGTAAATATTTACCGCCCATAAAATTGGCGGCGGCAGTGAGCGCCTGCATTTCGGCATGGGCGGAAACATCATTTAATCGCTCGGTAAGGTTATGCCCCCGGCCAATGATCTGCCCTTTGCAAACAACCACGGCCCCAATAGGGATCTCATCCGCTGCCAAAGCCAGTTTAGCTTCCCTGATCGCCTCGTTCATAAAAAAATCGTCGGGCGATATAGCAGGCTCATCGCCAAAATTAATATACCTCATTATATCAGTTTACTGCCGTTTGGCACGGGTTTATCAATGGCTGCTAAAATAATGTCGCCATTGGCGTCTGCAAAGCCAGTTACTAAAAACTGCGACATAAAATTGGCGATCTGCTTTTCAGGAAAATTGATGACGCCCAAAATTTGCCTGCCAGTGAGTTCTTCCTTCGTGTAATGTCTGGTGATCTGCGCGCTCGACCATTTAATGCCCAGAGGGCCGAAATCAACCTTAACTTTATATGCGGGCTTGCGGGCTTCGGGAAAATCTGCAACCTCAATTATGGTTCCGGCACGCAGTTCTACTTTTTCAAAATCGTTCCAGGCAATGGTTTCCATAGCGCAAAGTTATAAACCTCAAACTGATCCGTTCGCTTTAACAGAATTTTTTATTTTTGCCGGCCGGGGCTGCAACAAATGCACCTTTTGAAAGTAAGGGAATTGTTACTTAAAATCGGGATGAAATTAAACCCCGCACATAATTTTTGAATTCAAAATCAGTTATAACACATAAAAAACAATATATGAGGAAATACTTTTTACTATTATGCGTACTATTTATTGGAATTTCATCTTGTAAAAAAGATTCGTTTAACGCTGCAAAGCAAGCGGCAATTGACGATACCTTGATACAAAATTACATATCCAACAACGGTATTAAGGCCACTAAAGATCCATCAGGGCTGTATTACGAAATAACAAATCCGGGTACCGGAGCAATGCCTACGGTGTCTTCTACTGTTACCGTAACTTACACCGGTACATTGTTAAATGGTGATATTTTCGCGCCTACTGCCACAACTACTTCTGCTTTAAGTGCGTTCATTAAGGGTTGGCAAATTGGTGTACCGCATATAGCGGCGGGCGGCACCATCCTGTTGTTGATCCCATCGGCCCTGGGCTATGGCAACAGTTCGCCAAACATAGGCATCCCTGCTAATTCGGTACTGGTGTTTACCGTTACGCTAACGAGTTTTACCAATTAATAGCTTTTTGGTTTTTTGTGCCGGTGTTTTATGTAATGAGGTTTTTAAATAAACCGCCATTTATTTTTATATTCGGGGAAAATACGGGGATCAAAAAAAGATGTTTTTTAATCTCAGCGCGTCCCTGTATTAATATCGTTTAAATTAGATAAGTCCCCGGTTATTTAAGATGGTATACCGCATGAAGAAGAATATGCTGATGATTTCAGTTGTCGGTTTACTGGCAGCTATGGCAATTATACAGATCTGTGACGCCAAACCAACCGGGAAAAGCCTATATAATAAAAGCATCGGAACCTATACAGGCCGTGTCATATTAACGGATACCGTACCGCCTGCTGAAGTGGTGGACATCGTTACGGCAGTAATTTATTCCATAAATACTTTTAATATAGAAAAAGTAGCCGACTTGTATACGCCCAACGCCGTAGTTGCCGACGACGAGCCGCCATATTCATGGAACGGCCCCACAGCCGGCGTTCAATGGGTAAATGCGGTTGAGCAGGCTTGTAAAGATAACAGGCTAACCAAACTTACAGGCACCATTGATGCAATAAATGTATTTCATCAAACTGCTGAAAACGTTTATGTGGTAGTACCGGTAACTTATACGGGGAAATTACCCGGAAAACAAATATTTAAAGTAGAAGGCGCTTTTACCTTTGTGTTGCGGATGATCGATGGCAAGTGGATGATAAAAAGCCAGGTTTGGATGCCTAAGAAAGCTATGTGAGCAAGTACAGGTCAAAAGGCTTAAGACTGGAGTCCAAAGTCGTATTTTATTCTTTCATTTAAGGATCCACAATTGTCAAACCTCCTTTTCATCTGCAGTAAAAACCAGTGGCGCAGCCCGACTGCGGAAATGCTGTTTAAGAACCATCCCATCCACCAGGCCCGCTCGGCAGGCACAAGTGATAAGGCAAGGATAAAAGTGAATCAAAAACTAATTGAGTGGGCGGATGTGGTTTTTGTAATGGAACTTAAGCACAAAGAACTGCTAAAACAGCGGTTCGCTGCTGCTGTTACACGAAAACAATTGATCGTATTGAATATTGAAGACAATTACCGGTTTGGCGATACCGAGCTGATCCAACTATTGACGAATGAATTAGGAGCGTATCTATGATGAAAAGCGGGGGGCTGTTTAAATATTAAGCCTGCCCTCGTACGAATCAGTTGAAGTTAATGATCCCTGGTTTACGGCGCGGTGCGGTTTGGTTAAGAAAGGCGATCCCTTCGTAAAAATCCCCATGAAAAATAAAAGGCCTCCTAACAACAGCGCGGGCCAGAATGCGTTTCCGGAATTCTTTGATGAAAAGGTGTACAACCAGGGCGATACCAACAGGAAAAAGCCCATTATTACATCCAGTACTAAATGTATCTGTACCGGGAATTGCCTTATGAAACCGACTTCGGTATCTGCAAAAATCGCCATGATCAATTGCAGCCATCCAATGTAAATTGGAATTAATAAAGCCGCGCTGGAAACATCAACTAAATTGAATAACCAAGGCGAGGCTATGAGCGTCAATGCAAGAATGTAATTTACAACTCCGTAAAATGCTGTTGAAATGAATGGTTTCATTTTTTGCCGATTAATATATTGCTATGTTTCTGTAATAATAACCCTGTACAGGTACCCGGCGTCAAAGGTATAAATTTTGCATTTATCTGTAAACGCTTTCTATATAATTATTCATTAAAATGACTAAATACTTTTGCCGGTATCATTTTAGCTATAAAATTCTTCTTATTGCGCAATAAACACTACCTTTATTAAAATCCATTATAAATTCACTAAGAATTTACATCTCTACCATAAAAAAATTCCTTTCGGCTAAAATCCTGCATTGATTACGCTTCTGCATCGCCAGGTTTGATATTCAATTTTAGTTCATCGCGCTGAAAGCCCACTTCATAAATTAAAAGACAATGAGCAAGGACAGACAAAACGTAAAAGAGAAAAAAAAGGTGGCTAACCCACTTGGAAAAAAAGCGCCATCTGATTATCAGTCGGGAAAAAAGGACGCAGTGAAACCAATTATAGAAGCAAGCAAAAAGAAAAAATAATGATAAATAAATCAGTAGAATCACAAGCCAGGGAATATGTTTATGATGTGAAAAATTGTGCAAGCGAATTTGGACAGAGCACCCTTGAAGGCTGGGAATTTAGTTTGGTGACAGATGTTGAGAAAACAAAAATAGAGAAGAATTACTACCCGACCGTATCGGCCCACCCTGCCCAGGAGGCTTTATTTGAGTTATTCAGGCTGGTTAAATCAAAATTACTGCTCCCTTTGAGCAATTTAGAAAATAGCTTTGATACGAATTCGTTAACGCACAAAGACGTGACATATCTTATCGCTTTTAACCCCAAATTTCACCGGTAGTTGTTTCCGAGTCTTAAGTCGAAAGTTCTGAGTCGAAAGTCTTGACCCGTTCAAAAACAGGCTTTCGACTTAGGACTTTTTACTTAGAAAAAAGCTGTTTCTTACAATTTTCGAAGTTATAAAAGAAAATAGCCCAAGTACGATACCAGCCAGTACTCCAAAAGCAAGGTTAACAAAGGCAATAGTCAATTTTGGATGTGATGTGGACATCTCTTCAAATAGTGAGATCATATCCGTGTGAGTGGGAATGTAGCTGTTAAAATAGACTATGTGAAAAATAAGAATCCAAAGAGAATTTAAAACACTAACAATAAAACCCTGCAAAAAGAATTTATTTGAACAAAACTTTGCGATTATATATCCGGAAAAAATATAGACAATAAGCCAAATGACGGCTTCAAGTTTTGGAAAAGGTTCTGGCATTGGAAGATTATTAAAATAAATCATAAGCCAAAAGGATGATTCAATTCTCTGAGGTATCAGTGATATAGTACCCAAAGCCACTATTAATCCAAAAATTGACAAAATAAAAACGACTTTCCAGTTCATTTGATAAGGTTTTACGAGAATATAAAGTTATTTCTTTTTTACAATTTTCGAGGCTATAAATGAAAAAGTCCCAAGAATAATTCCGAAAATCGCACCGAAAATTGGCCCCACAATCAGCATGGCCAATTTGGGATGAATTGCCAGTGATGCTGGCATATTTTTAGCAAGAGAGGCCATTTGTGGATGATTGGCGATATCTATATACCTTTTATAGTAGACAATATGCACAGACGTTATCCATACGCAATTAACCAGGCTCACAAAAAAACCGTGCAAAAAGTAGTTGCCCGGGCAAACTTTGGCGATAACATAGGCGCAAAAAACAAAAATTACAAGCCAGAATAAAGGTTCAAAATTTTGTGGAATTAACGATACGGTAGCAAACGCCATTATTAATCCAAAAATTGACAATTGAAAAATGAGTTTCCAGTTCATGTGATTTGATTTTTATATAAATGTAAAAATTAATCAACATAAACAAGTCATTTAAAATAAATAGAGGGACCTATTGCTTATCCGTTTTAGGCTCAATCGACTTCAGCCGGAGTTTAGACCCTTTGGTGGTAACGACCACTACACCATTTGCCCCTCGCGGACCATACAAAGCAGTTGCTGATTTATCTTTCAATACGGATATGCTTTCGATATCTATTTGGTTTATCGTAGTTAAATTGTCAACTTCTTTGCCATCAACAACATATAACGGTGCAAGTGATTCGTCTTTTACACTGATCCGGTCAATTTTTTGGCCGGTATCTGTTTTTGTATTAACAACGCCAATAGACCCGAGGGTGACTTTTTGAGGATCTTTAAATTCACCTACAGCCCCGGTTTTATTTTCTGCAGGTTTACCTGGTTTTGCGATATCCAGGGTGAATGATATGGGCACTGAATATTGCACCCTCACCTCATGGCCATTTTGAACGCCGGGCTTCCATTTTGGGGATAGGTTTATCACACGCATCGCTTCTTCATCGGCGCCACTGCCAATTCCACGCGCTATGTGAACATCGCTTAACGAGCCGTCTTTTTCGACAATAAATGTAATTATCACTCTCCCCTGTACGTTGTTTTTACGAGCTACTGCAGGATATTTTATATTTTTTGACAGAAACTGACCGAATGCCTCTAATCCTCCCGGAAACTCCGGCACCTGTTCAACAGAAGTAAAAACCGGCCCTTCGTGTTTACGCACGGTGTCGGTTATTGATAAAATATTCGTTTTTTTAGTTGTATTTGCGGAATCACTGACGGGGTTAATCTCAATGGGCTCAACGCTCGCGGGCGCCAAAAATACCTGTTCGGCTTTTTTATTGATCAAACGCAAAGTTTTGCTATTATTTACTGTTGCCGACGAAAGGATGAGCATCAAAATAAATAAAGGAGCCGATAAAAAATATTTGATCAGCGCAACCCGCTGCGACCTGTTTTTCTGAAGCATCATGATACGCTGTTTCAACAAACTATGGTTAAAAAAGGGGTTTACTAATTGATGCGGCGGTGTATTAAATGTTTGGCTTAATAGCAATAAGGCGTAATCGGCTTTTTCGGTCCCTGATTTTATCGCCTGCCTGTCGGCAATAAATTCATGTATATGTTTTATTGCAAAGCGATACAAGTAAACAACCGGGTTAAACCAGTTAATGATCATTACCCCTTCGATGATCAGCACATCGGCCGAATGCCATTGCCTGGCATGAACATGCTCGTGTGCGGCTATTACATCGTAGCTTGACGGATCATCGCCCAATCTTATTTTTTTAAAAAACGAGTAAGCCCCGGATGCTTGCGGCTGATCTATTATTCTGTTTAAGGCAATCAGTTGCCAGGCAAGGCGCGCCAGTAAAATAACTATTCCAACTAAATAAATAATAACCAATAGCCTGCCTATTGTAAAGGGTGCGTCACTGTTGGGTTTAAAATGATAGAACATTACCGGACTGCTGTATATGGTATATTTTACTTCCTGCGTGATGAACAGGTTTTTTACCCAATCCGACTGTATTAGCGGGATAAAAAACGAAAGTAACGCCGCCGATATAAGGTAAAGCCGGTTGAGCTGAAAAAATGTTTCCCTGCTGAGCAGTAAAACATAAAAACCGTAAAACAATAGCAGGTAAATATTTACCAGCATTAAATATTGCCACCAGGTCATAATTATTTTTCTTTAAGTTTTTCAATCAGTTTCATGATCTCGTCAGCCTCTTTCAGGTCGATTTTTTCTTTTTTTACAAAATAGGAGAACATGCGTTTTACCGAATTATCAAAGTATCCGTTCATCAACTTATCGGTAGCGAAATTTTGATATTGCTCCTTGCTTATCACGGGATGATATTCGTGGCTTTTACCATAAGCCGTGTGCCCCACGAAACCCTTGGTTTCCAGAATCCGGATGATGGTTGATACTGTATTATAAGCTGGTTTTGGCTCGGGCAGTACTTCGAGCACATCTTTTACATACCCTTTTTGCAACTGCCAGAGCACCTGCATTATTTGCTCTTCGGCGCGGGTTAATTCCTTTATTTCCATTGATTTGTTGTTGTTGAGGTTGTAGAAGTTGAAAAGGTTGTAATGTTGAGTCTATGGCCGTTACAACTTTTCTCTTCCAACATTTATTGCCTAATCAAAACTAAATTATAAAAACGAATTTTACAACTAAATTCTTAGTTTTATTTTAATGCTATTTTTTCGCGGCATTTATGTAGCTTTCCCTCTCTTTACACAAACCAATGAATATAACCTTTCATGGCGCTGCCCGAGTTGTAACCGGCAGCAAACATTTAGTAGCGTTAGATGACGGAACACGCATTTTGTTGGATTGCGGCATGTTCCAGGGCATGGGCGGGCGCGCCGAAGAATTAAACGAACATTTCGGTTTTAATCCGGAAAAAGTTGATTACCTTATTTTATCACACGCGCATATTGATCATTGCGGCTTAATACCCCGTTTAGTTGCCGAAGGCTTTAAAGGCCAAATATTTTGTACGCCACCGACTTTAGACCTGGTGAAAATTTTATTACTGGATTCGGCCCATATACAAATGATGGATACCGAATACAGCAATAAGCACCGGCGGAAAAATAACTTACCGTTATTGACCGCTTTGTATACCGAAGAACAAGTCGCCGATTCGCTTAAACTATTTAAAACCGTGGATTATCACCAGGAATATGCAATAATACCATCGGTAAAATTCCAATTTACGGATGCGGGCCACCTGCCCGGCAGCGCGGCAATACATTTATCAATTTTAGAAAATGGTAAGCAAACACAAATAACTTTTAGCGGTGACGTTGGCCGTTATGGTGATATATTGTTAAAAAGCCCGCAACCGTTCGCGCAAGCTGATTATATTTTGCTGGAATCAACCTACGGAGATTCGTTACATAAAGAGGCAGGGCCAATTGCGGACAAGCTGCTTGAGATAATTCGTGAAACGTGTATAAACAACAACGGCAAAGTAATCATCCCTGCCTTTAGTGTTGGCCGTACCCAGGAATTATTATATGCATTAAATTCACTTGAGCTGAAAGGTACATTGCCCGATCTTGATTATTATGTGGACAGCCCGCTTTCGGAAAAAGCCACCCGGGTGATGATGGACCATCCCGAAGTTTATAATAAGGAAGTGAGCGATGTTTTAAAAGTTGACGCAAACCCGTTCGGCTTTAAGGGGCTGCATTTTGTGGAATCGACGGATGAATCGAAAGCGTTAAATGACCGACAGGAACCATGTGTTATTATTTCAGCATCGGGGATGGCTGAAGCCGGGCGCGTTAAGCATCATATAAAAAACAATATCGGTAAGGAGAATTGTACTATTTTGATGGTCGGCTATTGCGAACCAAATTCGTTAGGTGGCCATTTATTAAAGGGCGACAAGGAGGTATCTATCTATGGAGAAAAATTTGAGGTAAAAGCGCGGGTACAATCCATCAGGTCAATGAGCGCCCATGGGGATTATGATGACCTGTTACATTTTATAGCATCCCAAAATCCTGAAAAAGTAAAAACAATATTCCTGGTACATGGCGAGTATGAAGTACAACAGCATTTTCGACTGAAAATATTGGATAAAGGATTTAATTTAGTTGAGATACCTTATCAGCATCAAAAGATAGAAATTTAATAAAACAAAAAGTGGAAAAAATTCTTTTATTTATAGAAAATATTCTATATTTGTGTTGTAAATAAAATGAGATGGCTGCTAAAAAGTATAAAGCTGCGCTAACCGAAAAAAAAACCACAGTTGCGCTCCCGGCAAAAAAGGGCGGCAAAAAATATATTAATTATAGCAATGATGATATTAACCGTGCTGACCGTGTATCCGAGCCGGAGGTAGCTTACGGCTATAGATCACTTTACAATGATGATATCAGCTTGTTAAACCAATCAAAAAAAGGGCTTGATGCCAAAGCAGCCCTTGATTTTCTTTCGCTTTCGGGCTTTACCCAGGACGAATTCCAGGAAACATTTAAAACCACTGTTAAAACCATACAAAACCACGTTACCCGTGAGTTAACTCTCGATGCCTCACTCAGCGAAAAGCTGCTTAAATCATTTGCGCTGTTTGATAAGGGCGCCGAAATATTTGGCTCGGCAAGCAACTTTCATCAATGGCTTAATACACCTGCTTACGGGCTTGGCAACCAGTTGCCTTTTGATTTGATGGATACCATTACCGGCATCCGGCTCATCGAAGAAGAACTCATCCGCATTGAATTTGGTGATCTGGCTTAATTATGTTGGTTTACAGGATAACGTTTACCAGGTTTGCAGGTAGATTATTCGCCTCCGGCAATGCAGCACGCTGGAACCCGAATGATGTTTACATGATCTATACCGCGTCTTCGCGTTCATTGGCTTGTCTTGAAAATACGGTCCATCGCAGCCAGGCCGGCTTGAGCCAGCTTTTCAGTATAATGACCATCGAAATCCCCGATCATATCGCAATAGAAGCTATCCGGTTAAATGATTTGCCGCCCTATTGGGCAGATTATAATGAAATGTCATTCACACAAAATGTAGGGGAAGCGTGGATAAACGGAAATGAGTCGGCCATATTACAGGTGCCGTCATCTATTATAGACGAGGAAGTTAATTACCTGCTCAACCCGGAACATAAAGATTTTGGCCGGATCAAACTAATAAAAACCCAGTCATTTGTATTCGATAAAAGGATCAAGCAATAATACATTGAATATCGAATGATGAAGGTTTTTTTACTTCATCATTCAGCATTCAAACAACCTTAGTTTCTCGCCACTGCAGGCTGGGGTTTGGGCAATTCCTTTCGCGGTATCATTTCATCACGCTGCGCTGTATTATAGACAAACGATGCAACAATGGTTGCCGCCTGTTTCAAATCGTCTTCACTCAATTTATCATAGGTATCCTGGTTGCTGTGGTGTGTGCGTGCGCCATAATCAAGCCCGTCCTGTATAAATTGAAAACCGGGTATGCCAACAGCATCGAAAGAAACATGATCAGTACTACCGGTATTGCGGATGGTAATAGTTGAAGCGCCCAGGTCCTTAAATGGCTCAAGCCATGCTTTAAAAATTGGGCCGGCCAGCGAGTCGCCCTGTAGATATATGCCCCGTATTTTTCCGGTGCCGTTATCAAGATTATAATATGCCGAAACTTTTGCCTGTTCGGGCTTAAGCTCCATTGTTTTCGGGTCGCCAAAGTGGTTAAGCACATACCCGCGCGAGCCAAATAAGCCCTGTTCCTCGGAACTCCATAGCGCTATACGAATAGTACGGCGTGGTTTAAAATTAACCGCTTTTAAAATGCGCATTGTCTCCATCATCACGGCGCTCCCGGCCCCGTTATCGGTGGCGCCGGTTGCTCCGTGCCACGAGTCGAGGTGACCGCCAACCATTACCACCTGATCTTTCAGCTTTTTATCGGTGCCGGGTATTTCGGCCACTACATCGTAGCCTTGCAGGTCGTCAGTAAAAAACTGCGTTTTAATATCAGCCTCCATGGTCACTTTTATACCAGCCTTTACTAAGCGCAAAATGCGTTGGTAATCTTCGCCGCTGGTTTCAAGTTCAGGCGAAACGGCTTTCGCGGTATCGGCATAGGAGGCGCCGTTGGTTGTAAATACCGTGCCATCGCTGCCGCGTGCCTGGCTCAATATAAGGGCGACATTTTCGGTTTGTAAAAATGCATTGATTGCAGTACGCAAAGCACGCGCCCTAAAAGCCGGTGAGTTGCGGTCAAACGCCCTTCGCTGATCCGCCGGCCGCGCGGTAGCTTTGGCCATCGCATCAAGTTCTTCATCGGTAACCCTCGTTGCATCTGGTTTAAAGGTACGTTCTGTGCCTGCTTTGGCGTCGAATATTACGATTTTGCCTTGCAGGGTGCCTTTATATTTATCAAGGTCGGTAATGGTATCGGCTTTTATTAAAACTATATCGCTTTTAACGAGGCCATTAGTGCCGGGTGTCCACGCTTTTGGGATAGCTATAATAGCATGATAATAAGGTGTTGTTATAGCTGCGTAGTTTTTTTGAACTTCCCAGCCTTTGCCGAATTTCCCCCATGGTTCACGCTGCGCATTTACCAGTCCCCATGATTTTAATTGGTTTACCGCCCAATCCTGGGCATGTTTTAGCTCCGGGGAACCGGAAATGCGGGGGCCGGAGACATCGGTAAGATAAAAGGCAGTTTCCATCACTTTTGAATGGTTTAAGCCTTCGTCGCGTATTTTTCTCGCCATTGCGGTGTCAATGGTTTCCTGTGCACAGGACGTGCCCAATGTGCCCGCAACAAGCAGGCACGAATACAGTAGCTTTATATTCATAACAAACAATTTGATCAGTTACCAACAAACTTATTTATTAAAAATTGTAAAACTTATAAAGTGCCTTAACAAATTTGTTACAAAAATGAAGAGCCAAGAATCAAGAACCAAGATTAAGAGAATGTTTGTTTAATTTTTAGTCTTGATTCTTGGCTCTTAAATCTTGATTCTTTTGTAATTATTATTTTGAGGTATATTTGAATAATGAATTCATACCCGTTAGACAAAACTGCCTTTAAAGCGCAAACAGCCGAAGAAGCGGTAAAAAGCCACGCTGCTTATTACAAAAGTTTGACATGGCAGGAGCGGCTGCGCATTGCTAATTATTTAAACAGCATTGCCTATAATTATCCTGAAAACGAACCGCCAAAAATGGACAAAACTGTTTTTAAAATAAGGTCGCGGAAATTGGATGGGATTTGAACGATTTGGAAAACTTATAACCTTACATCATGCTTAAATCAGCCGTACCCGTTTTAGCATCACTAAACGAAAAAGAAACTATAAGTTTCTACACCGAGAAATTAGGATTTACTTTTCATTCCAGCTGGGAGGGCTATATTATTTTAGGCCGGGATAAAATAAACCTGCACCTGTGGCCTTGTACCGATGCGCAAATCGCTAAAAATACCGGCTGCTATATCAATGTAACCGAAGTGGATAAATTATATGCTGAATACGAGCCGCTCGGCGTTGTACACCCCAATGGCGCATTAAAGGAAATGCCGTGGAAAATGAAACAATTCAGCATATTGGATAATAATGGAAATATTATTCATTTCGGCGAAGAACTGCGGGATGGTTAGTTGATCAGCAGTTTATACCCCCTGCCATGAACATTTATGATCTCCACATTGGGGTCATCTTTTAAATACTTACGGATCTTGCTTAAAAAAACGTCCATGCTGCGACCGTTGAAATAATTATCGTCGTGCCATATATTCAGTAACGCTTCTTCGCGGGTAAGCACTTCGTTTTTACGAATACAAAGCAAACGCAGCAATTCAGCTTCCTTGGTCGATAGCTTTTGCTGTACATCACCGATAGTGATTATTTGCGATGTATATTCAAAAGTATAGCGGCCTACTTTAAATGTGGTTTGTTTTTCCTCTTCATTTTTTTCGGAATTGCTTGCCCGTTTTAGTAAGGCATTTATGCGCAGCAATAGTTCTTCTATCCGGAAAGGTTTAGTTATATAATCGTCCCCGCCTAAATTAAAAGCCTGGGTTTTATCTTCTATCATGCCCTTCGCTGTTGCAAAAATAATAGGGACATGACTGTTTATTTTCCTTATATCCTTACCCAAAGTAAAACCATCCTTTTTAGGCATCATCACATCAAGTATCAGTAAATCGTAAGTGTTTTTGGTAAAACTGCGCAAACCTTCCTCGCCGTCCTTACACAAAACAACATCAAATTTACCTTTCAGCTGCAGGTAATCCTGTAACAGTAAACCTAAATTAGGATCATCTTCAACCAGTAATATTTTTTTCATGTTGTTTTTTGAGTCCGGAAGTCCGAAAGTCGGAAAGTCCGAAAGATTTAGTGTATTTGTTTAGCGTCCTCAAATTTTCATTTCCTGCAGCTTCTTCCGGACTTTCGGACTTTCCGACTTTCGGACGTCTTTAGCTTGCCTGGAATTTCAATTCAAACTCCGATCCCTTTTCTTTTTCCGACTTAACACTTATAATTCCGTTGAGCCGTTTTACAACTGTATTTACATAGCTTAATCCCAAACCAAAGCCTTTAACATCGTGCAGGTTGCCGGTAGGGATGCGGTAAAACTGTTCGAATATCTTTGTTTGCTGGTCGCGGCTCATACCTATGCCCTTATCAGCCACCTTTATCACCACCTGCCCGTTTCTATTCAGGGTGCTGATGGTAATATCAGGCTCGTTTACACTATACTTAATGGCATTGTCAACCAGGTTATATATTACGTTTGAAAAATGCAGCTCATCGGCGTTTATCACTGCGTTTTCGGCATCAAGCTGTAATGCCACTGTAGCGTTGTGCTTCTGCAGCTTAAGCGACATGCTATCAATAACAACGGATATCATTTCATTAACATCCAGCGGTTTTTTTTCGAGTTTAAAATCATTTTTTTCAATACGGGCAATGTTCAATACCCTTTCAATATGACTGCCCAAACGTTCATTTTCTTCGTATATGATATTGGCAAGCCTTGAAACACGACCTTTATCCTGAACTATTTCATTGTCTTTTAAAGCTTCGCTGGCGATCATTATGGTTGATACAGGAGTTTTAAACTCGTGTGTCATGTTATTGATGAAATCATTTTTCATTTCCGACACCTTTTTTTGCCTGAGGATTGAAAAAATGGTGTACCCGAAACAAAATACCAAAACAATCAACAGGCCCCCTGTTGTAGCCATTGTCGCGGTCATCTTGTTTAATATCAGCGAATTCTTCTGCGGGAAAGCGAGCCGTATCAATCCCGGGTCATTGATCACGTCCTTACTGAATATCGGCATCTGATAAATAGTAATATTATTAAATGCCGGCTTTGCACCGCTAATATCATTGGCTTTCGAAAAGATCAGCGAGTCGCTGTTAGCCGTGGTAACTTCGTAGCTGATCGGCAAATCGATGCCCTGGTTATGCAGCTCAAACCTTAGTAAGGTATCGATCCAGAGCGGGTCGAGGCGCATTTTTAACGGTTCGCCATACTTTCCGTATTCTTCGGCGAGGTTTGCGATCACTGTTGATTTATCCTGCGGCGTATTTTCAAGGGAATCCGTTTCAAGCATTTTTTGTATTTGCTTTAACTGTCGTTCCTTTTGTTTCCTAACCTGCTCATGCTGCCACTCGGAGTTTATGTACACATTGGATATTACCTGCTTACCGAATTGCGGGTCGCTGTAGGTATAACGTATGGTATCGTATTTATGTAGCTTTTGATGTTTTTTGGGTACCGGGTTCCTTACAATTATAGGTGTTATACGGCCATGCACAATGCCAAATTCATCGGTAAACTGTTCGTAATGTAACTGAAGGTCGATAGAGCCATTCTGCAGCAACCGCGACATTTCATCGTCCATCTTTTTATGCGCGATCATCCGTTTTAGGCTGTCACGCAATAAAGCGATCTTTCTTTCACGACTGCTTAGCCTTCTTTTTGATTCAACGGCCGGGTTTATAGGCACACCGTTATCAACAGTTCCCCTGTCCGAATTTAGCCGGGTATCATTTACGCCCCATGTTTTTTGATAAGCATTTCCAGCCTTCGCCCTTATGTTTAAAAAGTTAAGCGCATCGTGTTTGCTCACTTTGGCGACAACGTTATTCAGGGCTTCGTTGACCGAACGGTCGAAAAGGTCGGATTTCATTTGATAGGATTGCCGTAAAAAATATAATTGCATAGCCATTACACCCAAAAGTGCAAAACCCATTAAGCCAATTATAAGTGCAATGCTCCTCTTCTTCATGCTAATCACAAAAATATTTTAAATTAGCTGACATCTTGGGGTTTTAACAAATTTTAACAAATTATTTGCAATAATTAATAACTTGAATTATAGCAGTTTGCTAAATTTGACTTCCGCAATGCGTAGTGATAAACTTAATGTGTGAACGGCGATAATAAAAAATTTATAAAAAAGTTTAATTAAAACTAAAACCTATAAAACTGTATTACCCTTATAAGTTGTTGTGTAAGGAATTTAGCGAATAGCTGGAAAAAGATAGAAAAAGCCGCGATAGCGTTATATTACCTAAAATGGCGAAAGGCAATTTGAGTGGCATACAAAATAATTAACAAACAAAAATCCAATACCCCAATGAAAAAGTTTTTTTTAAAACCCGGCTTCGAATTCATTTTTTCACTTAGTTTAATGGTAGTGCTTGGCCTGCCGCCTGTATTGCTGGCACAAGGCCAAAAGGATGTAGAAATTAAGATAGTAAACGGCGACACTACCGTCAATGGTAAAAATATCAGGGAGCTATCGGCAACCGACAGGCAAAACGCGTTAAGGGACATTAAACACTTAAATAACGATACCGGCCCGGCGGTTTATTCGTTTAAACGGAGAGACTCAACTGACGGAAAAGCGGAACGTTTAGAGTTTAGGAGAAGAATGGAAAACGGCGTACACCAGCCAATGATAACTGAACATGTAGTGGTGCGGGACAGCCTGGGCAATATTGTTGAGGTTAAACCCGGCAGGCGCAGGACATTTGCTAACCGTCCCGGATTGGGTGAAAGGAATCCAGACGGGGGGCCAGGCGCCGGGATGAGGTCATTTGAACGTAGGGTAAGCCAGAGCTTCGACTATGTAAATACAGATAATGAAGGCATAAGCACACGCTTAAGGTTTCGCGTAACTGAAATTTCAAACGAGGATCTGAAGAAAATGCCCCATGTTGAAGGCGGTAAATTTGAGATCAGCGACCTGAACCTGGTGCCTGAATATTCTACCGGGAAAACCTTACTGATGTTCAATTTGCCCGAAAAGGGATTGGCAGATGTTAAGCTGATAGATAGCGAAGGTAAAGTGCTATGGAACGACAAATCAACCGATGGCAAATTTATTAAAAGTTTTGCGATGGGATTAAATGGCGTTTACTATCTGCAAATAAAACAAGGTAATAATATTGCGATCAAAAGAATTGTGAAAGAGGAGTAGGAGGAAGTTTGCTGTTGCCAGTTTGCAGTCGGCTGTGCGGTAAGCAGTTTTCAGATTTTTGCAATAAAAAAAGGCCTCTTGAAATTCAAAAGGCCTTTTTTAATAGTTAATCCAGCTACAAATTGCGAACTGCAAATTGGTAACTGCCCACTGCAAACTGATAACTGCCAACCTCCTTAAAAAGGAAGGTCATCCTCATCAGGCGTTGAGCTGATGTCGGCAGGGGGCGCATATTCCGGCGTGGTGCTTGCGCCTGCCGGGGTTAATACATTGATCTTCCACAGAACCAGGGAGTTGAAATAGCTCTTCTTACCGGTTTTATCGGTCCATGGCCTCCCCCTTAAATTGAAGAATACCTCCACATCGCTGCCAACTTTAATATTATCCAACAAACCACAACGGTCCTGTATAGCCTCGAACTTTAAATATTCGGGATATTGCGGATTCTCGATATATTCAACTATCAATTCCCTTTTTTTTAGTGATTCCGTAACCTGTACGGTTGGACTCACTTCATGTACCTTACCCTTAATTTCCATAGTTTCAAAAAATTAAAAGTGTAAAGTTAATAGATAAGAAATGAAATCGGGTGTATTTAATTCATAAATTCGCAAAATATCATGCAAGTTTTCCACACTGAAAATAAAATCATCATCACCTGTAATAAAAGGCTGTCGACCTACCTGCAACAGGAGGTTGAAGACTTAGGTTTTAAACCAACCCGCGTTTTTCAAACCGGGGTCGAGCTTTTGGGTACTGTTACAGATACCATTGCCTTAAATCTTAATTTGCGCTGCGCAAGCCAGGTGCTGTATTTAATAAAAAGCTTTACTGCAGATGACCCGCAGCAGCTTTATGATGAACTGGTTAAAATAGAATGGGAAAAGCTTATTGATTTTGCCGGTTATTTCTCAGTGTCGTCAAATGTTAATAATGAGCATATACTCACGCCGCTGTATGCGAATGTCAAAGTTAAGGATGCAATTGCCGACAGGATAAAATCAATAAAAGGCATCCGCCCTAACTCCGGCGCGGAAGCAAATAAAACATTAGTCCATTTATACTGGCAGGATAGCGAAGCCGATATTTTTTTAGATACTTCGGGCGAAACGCTGGCGAAACATAGTTACCGTAAGATCCCCGGCAAAGCCCCTATGCTCGAGGCTTTGGCGGCCTCGACAATTATGGCCACACGCTGGGACAAAAAAAGCACTTTCATTAACCCGATGTGCGGTTCGGGCACGCTGGCTATTGAAGCGGCCTTGCTGGCGACGGATAAATGTCCCGGCCTTTTCAGGATGAACTATGGCTTTATGCATATTATGGGCTATGATGAAACTGTTTTTTTTAGCGAGAGAAGGAAATTAAAGGATAAGGCAAAAAAAGAAACAAGTTTTAAAATTATTGCTACAGATATTTCGCCCGATGCGGTTGATATCGCCCAAAAAAATGCTAAAACTGCCGGTGTAGACCATTTGATTGATTTTAGCGTTTGTGATTTTGCAGATACGCCGGTGCCGGAAGAACCGGGCGTGGTAATGTTTAACCCTGAATACGGCGAGCGCATGGGTGTACACACAAAACTCGAGGCCACTTACAAACGTATCGGCGATTTTATGAAAAAAGACTGTTTAGGTTACCGTGGCTATGTTTTTACAGGAAATCCCGACCTGGCAAAAAAAATTGGCTTACACGCCGCCCGGAAAATTGAATTTTATAATGGCAAGCTTGATTGCCGCCTGTTTGAATATGAGTTATACACAGGAAGCAAGAGAGAGCCGAAAGATTAGTTTTTTGTTGATTATGTTGTACCAAGTTGATTATGTTTGAAAAATCAAATACTCAATCAACTATTTATAAATCGATTGTGTCATGAAAAAGATCCTTTTTTTATCGATAATAATTATATGCCAGTCTGTTTACTGCAAGGCGCAGGAACAACTGGCATTCCCGTTTAAGGATGGTAAAGACGCGATGGCCCAATTTTTTAAGGATAGCCTGGAGGTTTCGCCCGAGATCATTCAAAAAAAAGCGGTTGGTACTGCTTTTTTTAAATTTACATCCGATGATAAGGGCAATATATCAAAGATCATTGTTTATTATGCCGATGACGCCATTTTTGTGGAGCCGATTGTTGACGCCCTGAAGAAATCAAACCACCAGTGGGTCATTCCCAAACGTGAAAAGACGCATGATTTTATAATCCCATTTGCTTTTATTTTTACTCCGCCAACAGTAAGCAACCCCAAACTACAGAAAACAAACACGCTGAAACTGCAAAAAAAAATGTACGGTAATTACCTCGCCCATAGTCCTATTATGGCCGCCGACCAGGTGCCCCTTGGTGAATCCACTTTGTTGCCGCCGGTGTTGGTGAGTTACGAAATAACTCAATAATTTATTTCTCCGCATAACTTTTGGTCTCCGATATTTCGGATTTCGGATTAACTTCGTTGAAGGTTTCGCCGTTTTCGATTTCGGATTTTATTTAGATGCATTGCCTTTTATATTTGTGTAGTTCGCACTGATCGCTGATGGAAAAAGCCACGCCTCAAAACTATCGTAAGATCATCCACATTGATATGGATGCTTTTTATGCCTCGGTGGAGCAGCGTGACAACCCGGAATATCGCGGCATACCATTGGTAGTAGGCGGTTTGCCGGAAGGGCGGGGCGGCGTAGTAGCTACCGCAAGCTATGAGGCCCGCAAGTTTGGCATCCGGTCGGCTATGCCATCAAAACAGGCTTTACAGCTTTGCCCGCATGCAACGTTTGTGCGCCCCCGGTTTGCCGCTTATAAAGAAGTATCGCAAAAGATACGCGAAATATTCAGCCGTTATACTGACCTGGTCGAACCGCTTTCGCTGGACGAAGCTTACCTGGACGTTACGAGCGACAAGCTGAACATCGGCTCGGCCATCGAGATAGCGAAGCAAATAAAACAAGCCATAAAAGACGAATTGAAGTTAACAGCTTCCGCAGGGATATCGATAAATAAATTTGTTGCCAAAACAGCTTCGGACATTAACAAACCTGACGGTTTAACATTTATTGGCCCGTCAGCCATTGAGGCCTTTATGGAAAAGCTGCCTGTCGAAAAGTTTTTTGGCGTTGGTAAGGTAACTGCTCAAAAGATGAAAAACATGGGCCTGCATACCGGCGCTGACCTTAAAAATTTGACTGAAGACGAGTTAACAAAGCACTTTGGTAAAGTAGGCCGGTTTTATTTCCAGATAGTAAGGGGCATTGACAACCGCGAAGTACAGCCGCATCGTGAGACAAAATCACTGGCAGCCGAAGATACCTTCCCTTATGACCTGACCACAATTGAAGAAATGGAGGCCGAACTGGACAAAATCGCAAAGACGGTTTGCAACCGCCTACAGCACTACGAGCTAAAAGGCCGGACAATCACGTTGAAAATAAAGTACAGTGATTTTAAGCAGATCACCCGAAACCAGTCTTTCCCGGTTGGTTTGAATGATTTGGAGACGATCTGTTCAACAGCAAAAAGCCTGCTGGCGAATACAAACCCTGAAGACAAAAAGATAAGGCTGCTGGGGATTTCGCTTTCTAATTTTGGGGAGGTGGCTGTTAAGCAAAAAGAAGAGAAGCCATCAGATCAATTGACGTTATTTCCGTTTTGATGCATAATAACCAGCATCCTGACAATGATAATCACTGTTTTTTATTTTGTTATCTACCAATGGAATTTGCAGCGGCCTGTAGTTTTTGGAATTCCTTAGCAACTTGTTTACATTTGTAACGCATATATACCGCGCTATAAACAGAGATGCTTGAAGGTCTCATCAATCTTACCAAATTTAAATAAATCATATTTCCATCTAATAAGCAGGTGATGGCTCTTCCGTTTCGAAACGCCCAGGGTAATCTTATATCCCTAATTACGCCATTTGAAGTTTCGTCAAGGTTTTCAAGTTTGAAATATTTTGATAATGCTTCAATTATATCTTTCCTATTATTGTCAGCGTTAGTGCCTTCTATTTTAACGAAAGCGTTTAAAAGTACAATATTGGCAATAGCCCAACAGTAAAAAACAATAATAAAAACAATATAAAATGGCAGTAACCTGGTTAAATTATCCGAGAACTTGACAAAGGCTGGCATTGTCACAAGGACTAAAAACATCAAAGTATTAAGTGCAGAATACAAATAAGTAAATATCAAGCCTGGGGTGAGTTTATAGACCAGTCGTTTTTTTGCGATACTTTGTTGATAATTGATTGGTAAAACGGAAGCCATAGAATTTTGAATTGTATGCTAATGTAATAAAATATTGCGACAAGCAAATTACAGTGTCACGCCTTATCATCGCTGACTTTGTCCTTCGAGGTTTTGACAAACATGACAGCGGTTTGAATCCCCCAAAATGACTAACACCGCTTTGAGAAAATACAATTTACAAGGGTATTATTACCTTTGCCCCCTATGATCGACGTGATATTAAAGAAAGGCAAAGAAAAAGCCGTCCTGCACAGCCATCCCTGGGTGTTTTCGGGCGCTATTGAGCGGGTGAAAGGCAAAGCAGAAAACGGCGACATCGTACGCCTGCTGGATGCCAAAGGCGGTTTTATGGCCTATGGTTTTTATAATGATCAATCGCGTGTTGCTTTGCGCCTGCTGGAATGGGACGAGACAGTGGAGGTTGATGAGAGCTGGTTTCGGGAGAAAGTGACACTGGCAGTAGAAAGTCGAAGTAATTTATTAGCTGATGGTACCACCAATACCTGCCGTTTAATTTTCAGCGAATCGGATTACCTGCCGGGGCTGATCGTAGACAAATACGCCAACCACCTGGCGGTGCAGGTGCTTACCTCGGGCATGGAAAAAGTAATGCCGGTTATTATTGATGAATTGCAGCATTTGCTGAAACCAGAAAGCATTTTTGATAAAAGCGACGCCTCATCACGTGATCATGAAGGGCTTGAAACCGAAAATATAGCATTAGCGGGTAACCATCCGCCAGCGAGGGTTGAGGTTAAAGAAAACAGCATTATTTATAATATCAATATCGCCGAAGGGCAAAAATCAGGCTTTTACTGCGACCAGCGCGATAACCGCAAAATAACGGCCTCATACGCCAAAGGCAAAAAGGTGCTTGATTGTTTTTCTTATACGGGCGGATTTACTTTAAACTGCCTTAAAAACGGCGCTATATCCGTTACGGCCGTGGATAGTTCGGTTTTAGCTATTGATACTTTAAGGGAAAATATCATCCTTAATAATTTTGACACGAGTAACGTAACAACAATCCCATCCGATGTAAATAAACAGCTCAGAAAATTCAGGGAGGACGGCGAAATGTTCGACATTGTTATCCTTGATCCGCCAAAATATGCGCCATCGCGTTCGGCACTTGATAAGGCCTCTCGCGCTTATAAAGATTTAAACCGGCTGGGCATGCTATTGCTTAATAACGGCGGTTTACTGGCAACCTTTTCGTGCTCGGGCGCCATGAATATGGAAACCTTTAAGCAGGTACTGGCCTGGGCCGCGCTTGATGCAGGCAAGCAGGTGCAATTTATTCACCAGTTTTGCCAGCCGGAGGACCACCCGGTTAGGGCCTCGTTCCCGGAAGGGGAGTATTTGAAGGGTTTGCTTTGCAGGGTGTTTTAAGGAGAGGTGAAAGGCGAAAGGTTATTCAAATTAACTCATCATCTTTCAAATGTTGAATAACTGTATCAAACAATTGGTTGCTGAATTATAAAGAAGTCCGAAAGTCCGAAAGTCCGGAAGAAGCTGCAGGAAATGAAAATTTGAGGACGCTAAACAAATACACTAAATCTTTCGGACTTTCCGACTTTCGGACTTCCGGACTCAAAAAACAACATGAATAACGAAGCACAGATCAGGACCGTCATTGAAAATTGGGCGGCCGCTGTAAGAAACAAAGACATCAATGGGATACTTGCACATCATTCCGGTGATATGGTTATGTATGACGTGCCCCCGCCCTTCCAGTCGGTGGGTATCGATGCCTATCGCAGCACCTGGGATATCTTTTTTAAATATACAAAACCTGACGTATTCGACATCCAGGAGCTGCATGTCATAGCAGGTGAGCACGTGGCTTTCTGCTATGCAACTATGAAGTGTGCTGATAAGAGCGGTTCTGCAGATTTTGTGGAATTACCTTTCAGGCTAACCATCGGGTTAAAGAAAATAGATAGCCAATGGATAATTGTGCATGAACATCATTCTATACCGGCTGAATGATCGGGGAAAGGGAAACAACAATGAATCGATTTATTCGGTATGGCAATCGCTACAATAATTGGTGCACCACTATCTTGTGAGTGAACAGCTATTTCATATTTGAAATAAAATAACGGGGTTGTCCAATTTTAAAAGGTCCGGTCGTCATTACAGCATAAACTATTAAATTTAAAAAAATGAAAGAATTTTTGTTGCTTTTTAGAAACGCCCCCTCAGGCGATGCCAGGCCATCACCTGAACAATTACAAAACATTACTAAACCGTGGCAGGATTGGATGGGAAGTATTGCAGCCCAGAACAAGCTGGCTAACCGCGGTAACAGGTTGGATTTTGAAGGCGCCACCGTACGGCCCGGCAATGTAGTAACCGACGGCCCTTATGCCGAAATCAAAGAAATATTGGGCGGTTACATTGTTGTTAATACAGCTTCAATTGAGGAAGCAGTTGAACTTGCCAAAGGCTGCCCTATTTTAAACATTGGCGGCAATGTGGAAGTAAGGGGCATTGTACAGATCAACCTTTAAATTACCGGAAACGAGGCTGTCTCAAAAGTGAAGGAGTAGAATTCAAAACCAAATAATATTTTTAGCTTCTAAGTCTTTGTGAGTTCTTAGTGCAACCGTGTTAAAAATTAATTAACCACTATGAACATAAAAGGGGCACGAGGACAAAGTTTTTTGAATACGATAAGTATGATTTGACTGCGAATTTTATTGTTCCACTTTTGAGGGGGCTTTTTTCTTCAAATGCCCGCTGATCTGCGGGTTTTGGGCGGGTAAATTTGTTACAACTTTTTCAATTTCGGTTTGCTGAACAGATACTGCGTATTCCGCGGGCTCTATATCGCTGCCAATGGCCTCGGCGTAAACCTGGGTAAATTCAGCGCCAATATATAGGATAGCGGCGGTGTAATATATCCAAACCAAAATAACCAAAATTGAACCCGCTGCGCCGTAAAGAGGTGTTTTTGAAGCATATTCGATATATAAATTAATGAGATACTGCCCAACCATAAAAAGGGCGGCCGTAAAAAATGCGCCGGTACGTACATCCCGCCACCTGATCTTAACATCGGGCAAAAATTTGAATATGATGCCGAATAAAACAGAAATTATAATAAAGGTAGTTGCCAGGTTAATTGCATTTAACAGCAAGGTGGTTACTGCATGCATAAAATGTGTGATCCACGAGCTTAATGCTTTTAAAAGAACATTAACCAATAGGGACGCCAGCATCAAAAAGCCCAGGCTAATGATGAGCGAGAAGGATAGAAAGCGGTTCTGAATCAGCTTAAGCCAGCCGCGTTTTGGCTTGGCCTTAACACGCCAGATGATATTCAGCGAATCCTGTATCTCAACAAATATACTGCTTGCACCTATCAATAGTGTGATCACACCAACAACAACGGCAGTTCCCGATTTACCCGAAAGCTGGAGGCCTTTTAAAATTTCCTGTATTTGCAGGGCGGCCGGCGCACCTACGTAATGCGCTATCTGGGGGTATAACCTATTGCTGGCGGCATCTTCGCCCCAAACTAATCCGGCCAGTGAAATTATTAATATGAGCAGCGGGGCTATCGAAAAAATAGTATAGTATGCTAACGAGGCGCTTAATTTTAAGCCGTTGTCATTAATAAAGCCCATAAATGTGGCCACTATAATATTCCATATTTCTTTAAAATATTCTTTACTAAAAACCTTCATGTGTATTTTGAATGCCATTTGTCAATCTAAGAGGTTATTACATTAAATTGTAATTACTTATAGAAAGTTTTTACGGCCAAAAATGTTTGGAAGTAATTTTTAAATTATTTACTGAATTTCTGAAAACGGGATGTCAAGCAAGGGGTATTTCGCCCACCCGTTAAAATCGTAATGCCACCATTCACCGGGTACTACCTTAAAACCATGAGCCGACATTATGCTTTTCAATAATTCGCGGTTGGCAATCTCCTGTTTTGGCAGGTCGGAGTAATTGGCGGCGGCTTCCCGGCTGAAACTATCAAAACCGGTGGGCATATCTAGTTCCTTGCCGGTTTTCAGATCGATCAAGCTCATATCAATGGCACAGCCGCGGTTATGTTTTGAACCTTTCCGGGGATCCGCCACAAAATTTGTATCGTGCGCTACTTCGTAAAACTTTACAGTGATGGCATAAGGGCGATACGCATCGTATATTTTTATGCCCAGCCCTCTGTTTTTCAAATCTGACTCTACATCCCTTAAAGCTAAAACAACCGGTAATCGTGCGAAGGCTTTAGCTTCCTTATACATCTGGTGATGGGTAAAATTATTTGTGGTGGCGTACCTGATATCAAGCACGATGCCGGGGATATATTTTTTTATCTCCACAAGCCTTGTTTCGGGTTGGGCTTTTATCTGCTGTCTATAGCGTTTTAAGCCCATTACTTTGGAGCTATCGATATACTTATAATGCTGCGCGAACGCATGTGTTGTTATAATGAGAAATATGAAAACAATATTTCGTTTCATGTATTAGTGGTGGGAAACAATAAGAAGATCAAGGTCTTTGGTTGGGATGGAAAAACGTTCGCCCATGTGTTTATCGGTCAGGTGCCCTTTATAAATATAAACAGCTTCGCGCATCCCCGATTTTTGCCAGATCATGTTTTTGAGGCTCCCGTGCTCGCCGATATCCAGGAGGATCGGGGCAAAAATATTAGTGAGTGCGTAAGTAGCTGTCCGCGCTACGCGCGAGGCGATATTTGGCACGCAATAATGGATCACATCGTATTTCCTGAAAACCGGGTGCGTGTGGTTGGTTACCTCCGATGTTTCAAAACACCCGCCCTGGTCGATGCTTACGTCAATAATTACGGAATTCGGTTTCATGCGACTTACCGTTGTCTCTGATACGATGCATGGGCTGCGGCCGTCTTCGGCACGCATGGCGCCGATAGCTACATCGCAGGTAGTGATGGCCTTTTCTAAAACAATAGGCTGAACAACCGAAGTAAATACCCGGCTGCCGATATTGTTTTGCAGCCTCCGCAGCTTATATATTGAAGGGTCAAAAACCTTTACTTCGGCACCCAATGATATAGCAGTGCGAGCTGCATATTCGCCCACGGTACCGGCTCCCAATATTACAATTTCGGTAGGTGGCACGCCGGTTACGCCACCGAGCATTAATCCTTTACCATCGAATATATTACTCAGGTATTCAGCGGCGATCAAAATAGATGTGGCCCCTACGATCTCGCTCATGGCCCTTACCACGCTCAGCGACCCGCCTTCATCGCGAAGATGTTCAAAGCAAAGCGCAGTAATCCTCTTATTCATCAAAGCGTGCAGGCTTTCGGCTTTGAAGGTTGATAATTGTAAAGCCGAGATCAGCACTTGTCCGGGTTTCATCAGCTCAATTTCGGCGGCCGTTGGGGGGGCAATTTTTATGATAATATCTGCCTCGTACAATTTTTTGGTGTCGTAAACAATTTGTGCTCCTTGCTCGCTGTAATCCTTATCCGAGAAATTGGCCGCCTGGCCGGCATTGCTTTCCAGCATTACGTCGTGCCCGTTATTAATTAGAAGGGCTACCGATAAAGGCGTTAGTGGGATCCTGTTCTCCTGGAAGGTTATTTCTTTTGGAATGCCGATATATAATTTGTGCTTTTTGTTTTTTACCTCAAGCATCGACTCCTGGGGTTGCATCATAGCTTGTTTGGCAATGTCCGAAAACCCACTGTATTTCCCTGAACTCATTGTGCATTATTTTCTGGATGATGAAGATAAGTAAAAAAAGGATCAATTTTAAATTAAATCTTCTCAATTGTTACACGGCGAGAATTATTGCCCGTTGCCATTATCCGGACGCTGATATAATGCTCCGGCAGCAGGCCGGCTATCTTTTCGGGCCACTCGATAAAGCAATAAGCACCCGAATAAAAATATTCTTCGTAGCCCATATCTAAAGCCTCGGTTTGGTTTTTAAGGCGGTAAAAATCGAAGTGGTAGATTTTGTCATTTGCTCCTATATATTCATTTACGATGGAGAAAGTTGGGCTTGTAACGGGCTCAGTAGTTCCCAAGCATTCGCATATTGATTTGATGAGCGTTGTTTTGCCGGCGCCCATATCGCCATAGAAAAGGAAAATACGGGATTCAGGTTCGAATGCTATTATTTCAGAAGCAATAGTAGGGAGTTGGGATATGAATGATGAATTTAAAAGCATAAACGTAGGTCATCCGTTAGACTTACGAAGTTTTTAAAACTTCGTAAGTCTGTCTTTATTCAAAAATACAAAATAATTCTTTATTACTTCGGCCCGTAAACAGCTATTGGTATCAGCACCTCTTCGAGGGAAATGCCGCCGTGCTGAAAGGTTTCATTGTAAAAGTTAACAAAGTGGTTGTAATTGTTTGGGTAAACAAAATACTTGTCTTCCTTCGCAAATACAAAACTCGAGCTTACATGGAGCTTGGGCAGCATGGCATCGTGCGGGTTACGGACATGAAAGACCTCTTTCGGATTGAAATTTAAGTTTTTGCCTTGCTTATAACGCAGGTTGGTATTGGTATTCCGATCGCCCACTATTTTACTTGGGCTATTAACCCTTATGGTGCCGTGATCGGTAGTTATAATTACTCTTACCTGTTTTTGCGCCAGGAACTTAAGCAAGTCAAACAACGGCGAATGCTCAAACCACGATAGTGTTAAAGAGCGGTAGGCGGCATCATCACTGGCCAGCTCGCGTATCATTTGCATATCCGTGCGGGCATGCGAAAGCATATCCACAAAGTTGTAAACCACCACATTCAGCTCGTTATTCATTAGGTTGCTCACCGATTCGTTGAGTGCACGGCCTTCGTCGATATTTAAAATTTTATGGTAGGAGTATTTAACGTCCCTGCGCTGCGTGCGTTTTATCTGGTCGGCAATAAAGTCCCCTTCATATAAATTCTTGCCGCCTTCATCTTCATCATTCTGCCACATATCGGGGTAGCGTTTTTCCATATCCAGCGGCATCAGGCCCGAGAAAATCGAATTACGTGCGTATTGTGTAGCGGTAGGCAAAATACTATAATACGCGTCTTCCTCTTCCAGCCTGAAATACTCGGTTATAAGGGAATTGATGATCTTAAACTGGTCGTACCGCAGGTTATCGATCAAAATAAAAAATAATGGTCCCTTTCCGTCAAGCCTTGGGAAAACCTTCTTTTTAAACAGCTGCGGTGAAACTATGGGGCCAGAATCAGGGTCCTTCATCCAGCCTAAATAATTTCGTTCAATAAACTTGCAGAACTGCACATTGGCCTCGGCTTTTTGCATGGTGAGTATCTCGTGCATGCCGGCGTCTTCCAGTTGCTCCAGTTCCAGTTCCCAGTAGATCAGTTTTTTATACACATCAACCCATTCCTGGTAACTGAGGTTATCATTTAGGATCATACCCAGGTTCCTGAAATCCTGCTGGTAGGCCATTGTCGTTTTTTCGGTAACCAGGCGTTTATTTTCAGTAAGTTTTTTTATAGTGAGCTGTATTTGTTTTGGATTTACCGGCTTTATCAAATAATCATCAATTTTTGATCCTATGGCATCCTCCATCAGGTATTCCTCTTCGTTTTTGGTTATCAAAACAATCGGAACATCGTTATTAATATTTTTTATTTGCGACAATGTTTCAAGTCCGGTTAACCCCGGCATATTTTCGTCCAAAAAAACAAGGTCGAAATGGGTGCTCTTAAATGCGTCGACGGCATCGTTACCATTTGTTACGGTAGTAACTTTGTAGCCCTTTTCATTTAAAAAAAGTATATGCGGTTTTAACAGGTCGATTTCATCGTCGGCCCACAATATGGTTGTATCTTGCATGATGTATAATTTAAGATTAGTGATCAGAGGTTAGAGATTGGAGATTAGTTATAACACTTAAAACAACCAATCTCTAATCTCTAACCTCTAATCACTAACAATAACCCCAAAGCACGGCTTTTGTTACTTATTATTGAAGGGATTAACAAAAATTAACAATTGAACGACAGGTGTATTACCTTTATTTAACATTTTTGCACTCTTAACAACCACATTGAACAAAAAGAAAATTATAAACGACCCTGTTTACGGGTTTATCAGCATCCCGACCGACCTGATATTTGACCTTATTGAACATCCTTATTTTCAGCGGTTAAGATATATTAAGCAACTTGGCATGACGCACCTGGTATATCCGGGGGCGCTGCACACCCGTTTTCATCATGCTTTGGGTGCCATGTACCTTATGGGCATGGCCATCGAGACGCTGCGGAACAAGGGCCATAATATTAGCCACGATGAGGAAGAAGCGGTCATCATTGCGATATTATTGCACGACATTGGTCACGGGCCTTTCTCGCATGCGTTGGAAGAAAGCATCGTAGCGGGGATATCACATGAAGATCTGTCATCCATGCTGATGAGCAAGCTGAATGTACAATTCGATGGCAAACTAACTATGGCCATTGAAATTTTCAATGGCACCTACCCGCGCGAGTTCCTGCACCAATTGGTATCAAGCCAATTGGATATGGACCGGATGGATTACCTGAACCGCGACAGCTTTTTTACAGGCGTTTCCGAGGGGGTGATCAGTTCTCATCGCATCATTAAAATGCTCAATGTAAAAGACGACCATATAGCGGTTGAGGAAAAAGGGATATACTCTGTTGAGAAGTTTTTAATTGCGCGCAGGCTGATGTACTGGCAGGTTTACCTGCACAAAACGGTTATTGCAGCCGAGCAGCTGCTGGCCAAAATACTAAAACGCAGCCGCGAGCTTGCCTTAATGGGCGAAACAGTTTTCACCACGCCTGCATTAAGCCATTTCCTCAAAAAACCTATCAACCGGGATGCTTTTATGAATGAAGGGCATCACCTGGAAATGTTTGCCACCCTTGACGATACTGATATTATGGCGGCGATAAAGGTCTGGGCCACCCATCCTGATTTTGTTCTATCAAAATTATGCAGCGACCTGGTACACCGGGAACTTTACAAAGTTGACATTACGAACGAAGCGCCCGACAAACATTTTATCACTAAATTAACCGCGCTGGCCGTCGAGAAATATGGTATCACCCAACATGAAGCATCATATTTTGTTTTTGAGGACGTTGTACGCAATAATGCCTATAATTCGGGGGATGGGAACATCCGTATCCTGATGAAAGATGGCACGATAAAAGATATAACCGCAGCCAGCGACAATTCAAACCTGGAAGCGTTGGCGAAAACAGTGAAGAAGTTTATACTTTGTTATAAAAAAGAATTAGTTGATTAAGTGAGTGGTTGATTGAGTTGATTAAGTTTGCAATTTTAAACCGACCAACTGATTTGTTTTAACCCAATCAACAACTCACTTAATCAACCCAATCAACTAATTTGCTCACTTAAATATTAACAATTAAATTTGCCGGATGCAATTTACCGCACATGAATTAGGTTTGCTTTTAAATGGAACAGTTGAAGGTGACCCTTTAGTGCCGGTAAACCAGCTGGCTAAGATAGAGGAGGCTAAGGCCGGGTCGCTTTCATTCCTGGCAAACCCGAAGTACGAGCAATACTTATATACCACCGAAGCCTCGGTGGTGATCGTCAATAACGACCAGGTACTTGCCTCGCCCTCAAAAGCCACTTTGATACGCGTAGAAAATGCTTATAGTGCATTTACACTATTGCTCGAAAAATACAATACACTAAAGCTAAATAAAACAGGGACCGAACAGCCCAGCTTTGTCCATCCCTCCGCGCAAATTGGCAAAAATGTTTATGTGGGTGCTTTTGCTTACATTGGCCCCAATGTTAAGGTGGGTAATAACAGCAAAATTTATCCGCACACCTATATTGCCGATGATGTAATAATCGGCAATAATGTTACGTTGTTCCCCGGGGTAAAAGTTTATTTTGATTGTAAGATAGGCGATAACGTTATTATTCATTCGGGTGCGATCATAGGAAGCGACGGTTTTGGTTTTGCCCCCGCGGCGAATGGCACTTACACTAAAATCAGCCAGATAGGCAACGTTATTATTGAGGATAACGTGGAGATAGGTTCAAATACCACTGTTGACCGGGCTACTTTGGGCTCGACAATTATACGGAAAGGCGCAAAACTGGATAACCTGATACAGGTTGCACACAATGTAGAAATTGGGGCCAATACAGTAATAGCCGGGCAAGCAGGTATATCAGGAAGTACCAAAATTGGCGATAACTGTGTTATTGGCGGTCAGGTGGGCATAGTTGGTCATTTAAGTATCGCTAAGGGAAGTCAATTGATGGCTAAGTCGGGGATCAACAAGAATATTACAGAGGAAAATAAAAAATGGGGCGGGGTGCCGTTTTTTACCGGCTATATGGAGAATTTGCGTAATGAGGCCGCTGCCAGCCATTTGCCTGCGTTGGAAAAGAAGGTTACAGAGCTTGAAAAAATAATTACTGAGTTAAGGAAAGGTCATTAGGTCATTGGTCATTAAGTCATTGGTTGTTTGATAATAGCGAATAACAGCCACAATGACTTAATGACTTAATGACCAATGACCAATGACCAATGACCAATGACCAATGACTATCAAAAATGAACGTAAAACAAAGAACAATTAAGGCGCCGGTTTCAGTTTCGGGCACCGGTTTACATACCGGCGAACGCGTTACCATGACCTTTAACCCGGCACCCGAAAACCACGGCTATAAATTCAGAAGGGTTGATATAGAGGGCGGACCGATAATTGATGCCGACGTTGACAATGTAACCGACACTTCGCGCGGTACAACCATTTCTCAAAATGGCGCCAGTGTAAGCACGATAGAACATGTGCTTGCCGCATTGGTTGGATTAGAGCTTGATAATGTTTTAATTGACATGGATGGCCCGGAAACACCCATCATGGATGGCAGCTCCATACAGTTTGTTGATGCCATTAAAGATGCCGGCCTTATCGAGCAGGAGGCCGACCGCGAATATTACCATATACCCTATAACATACATTACTCGGAACCTGACCGCAAAGTTGAAATGGTGGCCATGCCGCTTGACGATTACCGGTTTACCTGTATGGTCGATTATAACTCGCAGGTTTTAGGCAGTCAGCATGCCAGTATTTCTACCATATCTGAGTTCAATAAGGAAATAGCATCGTGCCGCACCTTTTGTTTTTTGCATGAACTGGAGATGTTGTTAAAACACGACCTGATAAAAGGCGGCGATTTAAATAATGCCATAGTTGTGGTTGATAAAGAAGTAGATGATGAAGAATTGGCGCACCTGGCGAGGATATTTAACCGCAAAGATATAAAAGTAGCGCCGCAGGGTATTTTGAACAATATTGAACTGCGCCATCAGAACGAACCGGCCCGTCATAAATTGCTGGATATGATAGGCGACCTTGCATTGGTTGGTGTGCCATTGCGCGGGCATATTATGGCAGCCAGGCCCGGCCATGCGGCCAACGTGGCTTTCGCCAAAAAAATAAAAACCCTGATAAAAAAGGAAAGAAGCCGCAAGCATATAAAGATTTACGACCCTAATGCTAAACCGGTGTATGATACCGTGCAGATCATGAACATCCTGCCGCACAGGCAGCCATTTTTAATGGTGGATAAAGTGCTGGAGTTAACGAAAAGCCATGTAGTAGGATTAAAAAATGTGACTATGAACGAGGATCTCTTCAGGGGACATTTTCCGGGGATGCCTTTATTTCCCGGCGTTTTGCAGATCGAGGCAATGGCACAAACCGGCGGTATTTTGGTTTTAAATACGGTACCCGATCCTGAAAATTATATTACCCTGTTCCTGAAAATAGAAAATGCCAGGTTTAAGGCCCCTGTTGTGCCAGGTGATACGCTGATATTTCATTGCAGCTTACTTGCCCCCATCAGGAGGGGTATTGCCCAGATGAAAGGTATTGGCATGGTTGGTGAGCGTATTGTTGTAGAGGCCGAACTAATGGCACAGATTATAAAAAAACAAAAAACCGACGAAGCATGATCCAGCCATTAGCATATATACATCCCCAGGCTAAAATTGCCGACAACGTGGTAATTGAACCTTTTGTTACCATCCACAAAGATGTGGAAGTTGGTGAAGGCACCTGGATAGGTTCAAACAGTACCATTATGGATGGCGCCCGTATCGGCAAAAACTGCCGTATTTTTCCGGGAGCGGTAATTTCAGCCCCACCCCAGGATTTGAAATACCGCGGCGAGCAAAGTACAGTCACCGTTGGCGACAACACCATCATCCGCGAATGTGTTACGCTTAACCGCGGTACAGCCCTTGACAAAAACACCACCACCATAGGGAGCAACTGCCTGCTGATGGCCTATGTGCACGTTGCACATGATTGCGTTATCGGCGACAATGTGATCATCGCCAATTCGGTGCAGCTTGCCGGGCATATCAATATCTACGATTACGCGTATATAGGAGGTACATCTGCCGTGCACCAGTTTGTTGAAATAGGCGCGCATGCGATGATATCAGGCGGCTCGCTGGTCCGTAAAGACGTTCCTCCTTATACGAAGGCTGGGCGTGAGCCGCTGTCATACATCGGCATAAATTCCGTAGGGCTTCGCCGCAGGGGGTATACCGCTGTAACCATTAACGAGATACAGGAAATTTACCGTGTTATTTTCCTAAAAAAATATAATATTACCAAGGCCCTTGATATTATCGAAGCTGAATTTAACCCGACCGTTGAACGCGACGAGATCATCAATTTTGTACAAAACTCGCAGCGGGGTATTATGAAGGGGTTTGGGAATTCTTAAGAGAAGTTTGCAGTTCTTAGTTGGCAGTTTGCAAAGCCTGTTCAACTGCCAACTGCAAACCGCCAACTTCAAACTGATATGAAACTCTCCCTCGAAAACATTGGCCGCCGCTTTAACCGCGACTGGATATTCCGGGGGATCGATTATATCTTTGTCAGCGGAGAAATTTATGCCGTGCTGGGGCCGAACGGTTCCGGGAAATCCACTTTATTACAGGTGTTAAACGGCAGCCTTTCGCCTTCGGCAGGTAAGATCAGTTATTTTTTTGAGGATAAACCTGTCGAAATTGATGCGGTCTACAAATATCTTAGCCTTGCTGCGCCGTATCTCGAATTAATAGAAGAGTTTACTTTGGATGAAATGATAGATTTTCATTTCAAATTCAAATCATACAAACCGGGGATAAATAAAAATGAAGTTATTGATCTGTTGGCTATGCCAGGCGCAAAAAATAAACTGATCAAATACTTTTCATCGGGCATGAAACAGCGGCTTAAACTGGCGCTTGCCTTTTGCGCTGATACCCCTATGCTGATGCTTGATGAGCCCACCTCTAACTTAGATACCCAGGGTGTGGACTGGTATTTAAACCTCGTACAAAAATTTGCCCAAAACCGCCTGACTGTGATCTGTTCGAACCAGGAACATGAATATAGTTTTTGTGATCATCGGTTGAATATCACGGAATATAAGGTGAAAGGTGAAAGGTAAAAGGCGAAAGGTGCAATTGCGTTCAGAAAGAAATCCGTTTTTCCAAAACCTTTTACCTTTCGCCTTTTACCTTTCACCTAAATTACAAATATGCTTCCCTTAGCTTTATCAGCCGTATCCAGTGCATAAATTTCATAATTGGATAAACGGGATCAAACTCAAACCATCTTGCAGCAAAGTTGGCGCTGTTGGGGCGTTTGTGATGATTGTTTTGGAATAACTCGCCCAGCATAAAGAAACCGAAAGGAGTTGTATTTTTTGATTTATCGCCGTTATTGAAATTGGCATAACCATATTTATGGCCGCACCAGTTGACTATCGCGCCATGTATAGGCCCCATCAAAAAATGAATTGGCAATAGTAAAAACATCCACCAATGGGTTGCAAAAAATATATAAAATGTTACGTAAAAACAGCCGAACAATATCCGGGATATGTGTTTTGAACCCCAGTAATCCAACAAGCGCCATTCGGGATAATTGCCTTTAAATTGAGCCTCGGGCTCTTTTAAGCGCTTTTCGTAGAGCTTATAGCTTTGCGCGGTACGCCACATCATTTGAAAAACATCTGTAAAAAAATAGGGGGAATGCGGATCTTTTTCGGTATCGCTGAAAGCGTGGTGCTCGCGGTGCATAATAGCGTAAGCGCGCGGGTTTAAAAACGACGACCCCTGGCAAATGAATGTCAGCAGGTGGAACACACGTTCGTTAAATTTATTGGTGCTGAACATTTTATGAGAAGCGTAACGGTGCAGATAAAATGTTTGAAAGAACAAAGAAAGGAACCAATGGGCCAGGAAAAATATTAAAATGATCACAGGACTATAATAAAAAAGATAATGGAATTGTTTTATAATTTTCCAAAGATACGATTAATAGGATAAAATGGTTTCATGTGCATACAACAAAAATATTGTTGAAATTATATGTAGATTGATATATTTGAATGGTAAATAAGTTGGCTCATGAAAAACTATAAGGACGATTTTAGTAGTTTTTTAGATCAGCTACAAGATAAAATGGCTGAACGTGGGCTTACAAAGGAAATATCAGTTGATATTTCAAACCATGAGGCATCCCCAAATCAACGGCTTTTCTCTATTATGAAAAAGAGTACACTGCAAGCAAAGTCTAATAATTTGACGCCGGGGTAACTTGATAAACTGCTGAAAAACGACGGACTTCTTGGATTCAAATTCAAACCCGGATATGATTTTCATGCGGTATTAATATTATATTTGTATTGAAATGCAATTATCAGCTGACGACATACGGATAGTAAGGGATTATTTTTCGGGCAAACCGGTAATAAAGGCATATCTATTTGGCTCATATTCACGGAACGAAGCTGATAAAAATAGCGACGTTGACATAATGGTCGACCTTGATTATTCAAAACATATCGGACTAGGCTTCGTAACTATGCAGTCGGAACTACAGCAAAAATTACAAAAAAAGATAGACCTGGTATCGTCTAACGGGGTTTCAAAATATATAAAGCCTTTTATTGAAAAGGAAAAAGTTTTAATTTATGAAAGGTAAACCTGGCGACTACCAACGGTTACTTCATATTTTAGAAGCAATTGATGAAATTCAGCTTTACACAAAAAATACAGAGTTAAAGACGTTTCTTGAGAATTCAATGATGCGATTTGCCTGCATCAAACAAATTGAAATAATTGGCGAAGCCGCCAATAGCATTACCCGGGAAACAAAAGCAAAGTTTACAGGCCCTGAATGGAAGCAAATAATCGGAATGAGACACATTCTCGTTCACGAATACTTTGGAGTAGATTTTGACCTGGTATGGCAAGTTATCATTGACGACCTTCCTGCATTAAAAGAAAAGATCACTAACATATCGCTTAATGTCAGTCATTAAGAGTCCCTATCTTCAAGTTATGCGCTAAAAACTTTCCCTATATTTGGCCAATGCAAATTATACATGCGCTGCAAGATTGGTGGCACCAAACAAGCTGGATTGAAATAGCGGGTGTAACTACCGGCTTGCTGTGCGTTTACCTCGCCTCAATCAATAATATCTGGAATTGGCCCATCGCTATCATCAGCACCGCTTTATACGTATATATTTTTGGCAAAACAGGCTTCTATGCTGACATGCTTCAATATATCTACCTATTTGCAACGAGTATTTATGGCTGGTACTTTTGGAGCAAACACCCCAACACCGAGGATAAAACCCCGATAGCAAGGGCAACCAAAAAACAACTGCTGATTTCGGCTATTATCATTATAGTCGTAACCCCGGTATTAGGCTATACGCTCATAACTTTTGCGGCTGCTCTGCACTATAATCCGCCCGCTTATCCCTACATAGATAGTTTTTGTACGGCTTGTAGCCTTGTGGCACAAGTATTTCTCGCACGAAAGGTGCTTGAGAATTGGCTGATATGGTTTTTTGTCGATATTATTTATGTAGTCGTGTATTTTAAAAAACACCTGGAGGCGACCGCGTTTATGTTTACGATACTGATTATTATAGCAGCATTCGGATATTTTGATTGGAAAAAGGATTATAAAAAGCAAACAGCGTGATGCAACATTCCGAAATCGAACTTCCGCGTTCCTCGATAAAGAAAATCGCAGTTGTCGGCCCCGAATCCACCGGCAAATCAACCATGTCAGCCTACCTCGCGAATCAATATAATACCGTTTGGGTACCGGAATTTGCGCGGGGATATTGTGAGAAATTAACAGCACCGCCCACCTGGCAGGATGAGGTAAATATGTTCTACGGCCAGTTGGCGCTGGAAAAGGAAATATTACCAAAGGCAAACGAGCTGCTTATTTGTGATACCACATTTATCACGGTAAAGATATGGAGCGATTATACCTTCGGCCAATCACCGCAGGAAGTGCTGGATGAACTGCCAAAACACCCTTATGATCTTTACCTGCTATTAGATATTGACCTCCCCTGGGAAGAAGACCCGTTGCGCGATTTCCCCCACATGCGTGAACATTTTATGGACGTTTGGCATAATGAATTACAGGCTTTAAATGCAAGGTATGTTGTTATATCAGGAACAGGTATTGAAAGGTACGATAACGCAGTTGCGGCCATAGATGAGTTCTTGTAATTTCGGATTTTCGATTTCGGATTTGGAGTGATTTATTATTTATGAATCAGGGAAATAAATGATCTCCAAATAAATCCGAAATCGAAATTCCGAAATCCGAAATACCTCCGAATTTCCTATCTTCATGCAACGTTGTGAAAAACCTTGCGTCATATAACATGCAAGCTGATCAAAATTTGGAAGCAGTATACGTTGACAAGCATTATGACCTTGTGGTCGAGTGCAAAAAAGGCAGTAAAAAAGCCAGCTATGAGCTGTACCGGTTATATTCAAAAGCGATGTTAAACATTGCCTTTAGGATAGTGGGTAATATTGCCGAAGCTGAAGATGTGTTGCAGGAGGCTTTCCTTGATGCATTCAGCAAGGTAAAAGATTTCAGGCAGGATACTACTTTCGGGTTGTGGCTTAAACAAATTGTGGTTAACCGTTCAATTAACCTGCTGCGGAAACGCAAAATGGAACTGGTTGACATGGAAGGCGACCAACTGGAAAATATAGCCGACGAGGAGAGTGAAGATGATGAAGAAGTACAATACAAAGCGGCGTTGGTTAAAGACGCCATGAAAGAGTTGCCCGAAGGCTACAGGTTAGTAATTTCGCTTTACCTGCTTGAGGGTTATGATCACGAAGAAATAGGGCAGATATTGGATATATCTGAAAACACCTCGAGAACGCAGTTTTTGAGGGCAAAGAGAAAATTAGTTGAAATTTTAAAAAGAAAAGGAATAACATCATGAGCAAGCGATTGGAGGATTTCATAAAGATGAACAGGGCAGAATTTGATGACCTTGAACCGTCAGCAGATCTGTGGGCACGTATCGAAAAACATTTACCTGCCCAGGAAGTCGAAATGAAAAAGCGCGAAACAAAAACGTTTTCCCTCGGCTTTGTAATGCGCGTTGCGGCAACCGTTATTTTGGTAATGGGTGTTAGTTTCGCTTTATACCTGCGAAATACAAAAAAGCAGGGCGTTGACTTTGCAGCTATCAACCCGGTGTATGCACAGCAGCAGGTTCAATATACTTCGCAAATTGAAACGCAGCGCAGCGAGTTGAAATCGATCGAGAAATCCGACCCGCAGTTGTATAAAGAGTTTAGCGACGAAATAGCACAAATGGATTCCACATATAAAGAAATGAATAGCGACCTGGCAACCAGCCCTAACCAGGAACGCGTTTTACATGCCATGATCCACAACCTGCAGATACAGATACAAGTGCTTAACCAGCAATTAAAAGTTGTTAAGCAAATGAAAAATATGAAAAAAGAGGAACAAAGCGATGTCAAAAATATATAAACCAGCCCTTTTAGCTTTAACGGCGTTTTTAGCTGTTAACACACTGTGTTCTGCACAAGACACAACCATTACCCGGCAGTCGAAAAAGTCAAAGGATTTTAGTGAAAAGCAATCCGACAATAAAATGGATGACTTTGACATGAAGCTCAATATGGGTATCAACCATTTAGTTAACAACATTTTAGTTAAAGTTAGCGACATCACTTCGAAAGTTAGTTTTGAAGTTAATGATAATGTGAAAGATATTGACATCAATGCCGACCCCAAAATTGAGGTGAATTTAAACGGCTTGCTTAAAGATCTTGATTTAGACCCTTATATCCATTTCGAAGGCAACGATGATGGGAAGAATATAGATAATGACCAGGCAAACAGGGTCGCAAAATTCAAAAGCTACAGTAAAAGCTACCCTATTGACGGGAACGACAGGATAAAGTTAACGAACCAGTATGGTAAGATAACAGTAAATACCTGGGACAGGCACGAGGTTAAGGTTGACGTACAGATAAAGGCCGAGGCCGACGATGACAGCGATGCACAAAAACTATTGGATGGCGTACAGATACGCGACAGTAAAGATGGCGACCAGGTAAGCTTCCGTACGTCTATTGAAACCAATAACAACGGCTCGTGGAAAATATGGAACTGGGGCGGAAGTAATAAAAAACATAAGCTTGAAATAAACTACACAGTGTACATGCCCGCTAAAACTGATCTGAATGTTGAAGACAGCTATGGCTCAATTGAATTGCCCGACCTTTTTGGAAAGGTAAGGATAAGCTCGTCTTACGGCAATGTTACGGCGCAAGATCTAAGTAATGCAGCTAACCAGATCGAAGGGAGTTATGGCAATTTAAAGGTAGGGTCGTTTAACGGGGGTCACCTTGACTATTCGTACGGAAACGTTGATATGGACGAATGCAACAACCTTAAGGCTGATCTTAGTTATGGCTCGTTTAAATTAGGGAAACTAAAGGGAACTGCAGATTTAGACCTATCGTATGTCGGGGGCTTTAAGATCCAGGAAATGGGTACATCGTTTAAGCGGCTGAACGTAAATTCCTCTTACTCAGGCGTATCGATAGGCGTGCCCGGTGGCAATAACTTCGACTTTGATATCACCACAAGCTATGGAGGGTTTAATTATAACGACGACAAGGTTACCGTTACCAGCAAAACCCCTCCGGACGGAAGCAAACATATTGGTCCAACCCGTAATTATAAGGGCCATTTTGGCAAAGAAGGCGCCGATGCCCAGGTGAATATACATACAAACTACGGCGGGGTGAGTTTTGAGTAAAACAGCAACACGAATTTCACGAATTGAGGCGAATTTCACGAATTACTTTTGACCGAGAGACTTACGAAGTTTTTTAAACTTCGTAAGTCTTCCGGATTTTAACCGCGGAGCATTAAGATCTTATTAATATTTTTTTCGATTGTCAATTTATCTGCCTTTGATTTAGCCAGTTTCAATGCAGTTTTCAAATGTGAAACGGCTTTTTCATTATCAATATCCGTATATAAATAGCCAAGCAGCGAATAATACAGGTGATTGGCGGCAAGCTTCAATTTTTCCGCTTCGTTTATGGCTATCTGCTTGCCGTCAGCTTTTGCAAGGGCGTAGGTGCGGTTTAATGCGGCCATAGGGGAGTATTCAATTTGAAGCAGCTTATTGTACAATTGCAAAATATTCTCCCATTTCTTGGCTGTATCTGTTTTTTTGGTGTGCCAATACGCTATCGCTGCTTCCAGGTGGTATTTTGATACTTCGTTACCTTCGGCCGCTTTATTTAAGTAGTATTCACCCTGGGTTATGAGTTCGTTATCCCAAAGGCTGGCGTCCTGGTCTTCATACAAAACTATTTCGCCGTTGGCATTTTTTCTCGCTTCAAAGCGGGACGCATGAAAACACATAAGGGATAACAGCGCGTTAACAGCAGGCTTATCTGTGCTTTTGTTTTCGATCAGCATGAAATTTAACCGCATGGCCTCCAGGCACAGGTCTTTTCGCAAAGTAACATTTTGGGACAGTGAATAATAGCCCTCATTAAAAAGCAGGTAGAGCGTAGTCAAAACATTTTCAAGGCGCTTATTAATCTCCGATTGTTCCGGGAACTCTATTTTTACATGTTCTTTTCTTAATTTCTCTTTGGCCCTGAACAATCGCTTGTTGATGGTTTCCTTATTGCTTAAAAACGCGTCGGCAATTTCTTCAATGCCAAAACCGCAGAGGATACGTAAGGACAAACCTATCTGCGCTTCGGTTGGAACAACCGGGTTGCAGATGGCAAACATCATTTGCAGCTCACTGTCGACTATATTTTCGTTTGACAGGTCGATCTCCATTTCATATAATTCGGCGCTATTTTGTTTAACCCCCCCTATAACTTTTTCGGTAAATATGGTGCGATGTTTTAAATGGTCCTTCGCCCTGTTTTTTGCCACCGCATAAAGCCATGCAACGGGGTTTTCAGGTAATCCTTTTGCGCCCCAGGTTTCGGCGGCCGATAAAAAGGTGTCGCTGGCGATATCCTCGGCAATTTCGATATCATCAAAACCAAAGCGCTTTGCAAGTACAGCGGTTATCTTACTATATTCTGTTCTGAATAAATGGGGGATGAGTTCTTTGCCGGTTTGCATAAAAAAACAAATTTACTGATAAAAAAACGAGGCTGTCTCAAAAGTATTTAAACATAAACGGCACCCAAATTAAATTTTGCAATAGTGCATTTCTGAGTGGTCTCACCATTAAAAAATTATTGATCATGCAGTACGATGGCCATCTATTATTTTTTATTCTTTTATCACAAACGGTATAGTTGACGGGCTTCGGCTAATGTCCCTGAAAATTTTTCACATCAGCTTTTATATATAAAATAAAATCCCTATTATTGCACTCCGATTTTTACGGGCTAAAAATCGCTTTAAGAGCTAAAAATCATGGATTTAGTAAAATTTGTTGAAGAACAATCAGTAGAAAAAAGAGTGCTTCCGTCCTTCAAGGCAGGCGATACGGTAAGTGTTCATTATAAAATACGCGAAGGAAATAAGGAACGTATACAGGTTTACCAGGGCGTTGTTATACAGCGCAATAGCGCCGGCAGCACCGAAACGTTCACTGTTCGTAAAGTTTCAAACGGTATAGGTGTCGAGCGTATTTTCCCTATCAATTCGCCAAATATTGATAAAATTGAAGTAAACAGCCACGGTAAAGTACGCCGCGCAAAATTATATTACCTGCGCGAACTTACCGGCAAAGCCGCTCGTATCAAATCAAAAAGGGTTTAAGCCCCGCCCCATAATCCGCCGGCTGGCAGAGAATGTAAAATATTAAAGCCTTCGCGGGATTTTTCCGCGAAGGCTTTTTTGTGGGATTGTCTGAAACGGGATTAAGGAGATTTTACAAATTCATTGGATTTTTAAAAACCATCGTAAAAATCCGTAAAATCCCCTAAATCCCGGTTCAGACCTTTTTAACAGGAGCGGCCTTTTTAGGCAATTCAGCCAATATAGTGCGCCCTCCTTTTACAACTTCGCCAATTCCAACTTTCACTGTTGAGCCCAGCGGCAAAAAAACGTCAACCCTCGATCCGAATTTTATAAAGCCGAATTGTTCCCCTTGCTCCACGTTGTCGCCTTCATTTACGTACCAAACTATCCTGCGTGCCATGGCCCCGGCAATTTGTCTGAACAATACGGCCACACCGGCGCCGTTTTCAATCACTATGGTGGTGCGCTCGTTTTCGGTGGACGATTTCGGGTGCCAGGCCACCAGGTATTTACCGGCATTATATTTAAAATATTTTACCACGCCCGAAATGGGATTGCGGTTAATATGCACATTAACCGGCGACATGAAAACCGATATTTGTATGCGTTTATCTTTCAGGTATTCAGTTTCTACAGTTTCCTCGATCACAACCACTTTTCCGTCGGCGGGACAAAGCACCAGCGCTTCGTCAGGGCTTACTTTAATTGACGGGCTGCGGAAAAATTGTAGTATTATAATAAAAAGCAGGAATGATAATATGTAGATGATCCACTTTATAGTGTAAGCCTGGGGGTAAAAAAATTGCACCAATGCATTCAATACAAATATGAACAGGATGCAAAGCGCAATAGAGGTATATCCTTCTTTATGGATCGTCATTTTTTAATCTTTTTGCAAAGTTATTAATTTGTTATTAAATACAGGTAGGTATAAACAATAGGCGCTGCCAAAAACAACCCGTCGAACCTGTCGAGCAGGCCGCCGTGACCGGGTAATATGCCCCCGGAGTCTTTAACATTGATGCTGCGTTTAAACATCGATTCAACCAGGTCGCCTAAAGTACCGAAGCAGGAAATCAAAATAGCTACTGACACCCATTGGTTCCAGGGCAGCTCCTTAAAATAATAACTGATGATGAGGGCCACACCAGCGCTGATAGCTATCCCGCCTATAAACCCTTCCCATGTTTTTTTTGGCGAATGCCGTTCGAACAGCTTGCTGCGGCCAAATTGCCTCCCAACTAAATAGGCACCGGTGTCATTGGCCCATAACAATAACAAAAAAGCAAGCGGATAATGAAAGTTAAAGCCGCCCCTCATATAAGCAAGCGCCTGAAACAAGGTAAATGGAAGGCAAACAAAAACCAATCCTGTTATGGTATAAGCAATATTGGTCATTGGGGCCATGGATCTTTTAAAAAGCTCCTGTATGAATATGGCGCTTACGGTTACCGTTAATAAAAAAAGCAGCTTATGCAGCATTGGGCTATCCTGGTAAGTAATAAGGGCAAATAAAATGTAAATAAAGGCGCCGTTAAGCAGCCCGATTGGCGCACTGGGTTTTAAACCGCTTTGTTTTATGAGGCCGTAAAACTCATTCAGGCATAAAAACATAAGTAATAAGTAAAATATACCGAAGACATAAGGGCCCAACAACACAGACCCGAGCATCACGATCACAAAAAA
>Ga0206794_1021_pt1 | contig 47236 bp, 45 predicted proteins | sample Alteio_BWOrgCont_70_FD_152877 | JGI IMG/M metagenome (GOLD analysis project Ga0206794, IMG submission 152877) | Enriched cells from forest soil in Barre Woods Harvard Forest LTER site, Petersham, Massachusetts, United States -... | ecosystem: Environmental > Terrestrial > Soil > Temperate forest >...
GTTGATAAATAAAGGGAGGCTAATATTTACTTATCGTTTCGTAACAATTGCGCGGATGTACACTTTTCTTGCCTGTTTAGCTTAATTTCTTATAAATTTATCTCCATATTATAAACCGCCCCCTTTATCAAAAATTTAACCTGATATGAAAATTTCGTTTTTAACGCTGCTATGCGCCTGCCTTTTTTTTACCGCCAACGCCCAGCTAACCACCGCAAAGCTATTTGGCGACCACATGGTTTTACAACGAAACCAGGCGGTGCCCGTTTGGGGATGGGCCGGAAAAAAAGCCAAAGTTATAGTGGATTTTAACGGCCAGTTGGTCAGCGTTCGGGCTGATGAGCAGGGCTATTGGAAAGCCGTGTTAAAACCTATGTCCGAAGGGGGCCCGTTTGTCATGAAAATAGCTTCGGGAAAGGAACAACTCACTTATAGTGATGTGATGCTGGGCGAGGTATGGATATGTTCGGGGCAGTCAAACATGGAGTTCCAGTTAAAAAATGCTTATGGCTACAAAGCTGAACAGAGGAACGCGGAGCAAATGCCTATCCGTCAGTTCCATGTGCCTGATAAAATAAGTTTGGAACCGGAAAAAGACCTCAGCGGCGGTCAGTGGGTTAAAGCCGATACCAATACGATAGGAGATTTTACTGCGGTAGGTTATTTTTTTGCCAAAAAGTTATGTCAGACTTTACATGTGACCGTTGGTTTGATCCATAGCAGCTGGGGCGGTACACAAGTGGAGGACTGGATCAGCAAAGACGCCATGCTGGCTTCGCCTGAATTAGGCGCAGTTGCAAAAAACATGCCTGCGACGTGGGATGAAGTGAAGGGCAGGATCGATCGCCAGTTACGGGAATATGCATATCGAAAACAATCGGTAGTCAATTATACGCCTGAACAATTGGCTGCTGAACCGGCGTCGTTTTTTACGACATGGCAAAATGGCAATGTGCCGGGTGCATGGGAATGGATGGGGAAATTATATTCGTACCGTGGCCAGGGCTTTATGCAAAAAACCATTAAACTCGATAGCTCTTACGCCACTCATACCTCGGTTATCCGTTTGGGGCTGACCGATGCCGACCTTGCTATTTATATTAACGGCAAGCAGGTGCAAAACGGGGCCTTATCGGGCAACTACCAGGTCAGCCTGCCGGCGGGCACCTGGAAAGGCGGTGATAACAGCCTGCTCATCCAATTAATGTCGGCACAAAAAAATCCGGCATGGGGAGGGATGGGACTTACGGGTGCAGGCAACGATCTTTATGTACGTTTTGCCGATACGACGGTAAATTTAGCAGATGGGAACTGGCACACCATGCCCGACCTGAGCAAACCCTATCATTTTGACTTTTTACCAAATAATACCGCGTTTATGCTTTATAACAGCATGGTCAACCCTTTAATACCTTATGCCATTGCGGGCGTGATATGGTACCAGGGTGAATCGAATGTGGACAGGTCGTATCAATACCGGACTTCCTTCCCGCTCATGATCACCGACTGGCGGAACAGGTGGAAACAGGATTTCCCGTTTTTGTTTGTACAGATATCGTCCTTTGGCAGTTTCCAGGACAGTAATACCGGGAGTGGCTGGGCTGAACTGCGGGAAGCGCAAAATATTGCCCTGCAATTACCTAACACCGGCATTGCCGTAACCACCGATATAGGCGAAGCTTTGAACATACACCCGAAGGATAAGCTTGATGTGGGTTACCGGCTGGCTTATAAAGCATTAAGTATGACCTACCATCTCTCAGGATTTTCGGAAAGTCCCCTGTTCGTTTCAGCCGATTTTAATGGTGGTTATGCGACAGTTAGTCTTTCCCATGCCGAAAAAGGGTTGATGGCGAAAGATAAATATGGCTATATAAAAGGCTTTGAAATAGCCGGCGCCGATCATAAATTTTATTACGCCCAGGCTTCTATTACCGGCGATAATAAAATAAAAGTATGGTGCAGCCAGGTACCCCAACCTGTTGCCGTACGTTATGCCTGGACTGACGCACCAATAGAAGCCAATCTTTTTACAAAGGATGGGATACCGGTTAGCGCTTTCCGCTCGGATAGCTGGAAGGGGATCACGGAGGGGAAGGGGTTTGAGTAGATGAGCAGTAGCTATCCACATCCGCTAAATTTTCCACAATAGGGACAAACGTCAGTCAATGCATTAACTTTACCAACCTATTAAAAAGGAGCAACCCGTTTGGCAAAAGAGGCTATCAAAGAAACACCGTTAATGCAGCAATACAATGCCATCAAGGTAAAATATCCTGGTGCATTGCTGCTGTTTCGCGTAGGCGATTTTTATGAGACCTTTGGCGAAGATGCCATTAAAGCGGCTGGCATTTTGGGCATTGTGCTCACGCGGCGGGCCAACGGCGCGGCTACGCATATCGAGCTGGCGGGTTTTCCGCACCATTCGCTGGATACTTATTTGCCGAAGCTGGTTAGGGCAGGGCAGCGGGTGGCTATCTGCGATCAGCTGGAGGACCCAAAAACTACAAAGACCATCGTAAAACGCGGGGTTACCGAACTGGTTACTCCCGGCGTGGCCACCAGTGATAATATCCTGCACCAAAATAGCAATAATTACCTGGCTTCATTATATTTTGAAAAGAACAGCATCGGCATAGCCCTCATCGATATCAGTACGGGCGAGTTTTTAACCGCCCAGGGGAATATTGAGTATATTGATAAGCTGCTGCAAAGCTTTTCGCCGAGCGAGGTGATCTACCCCAAAAGCCGCCAGCACGATTTTAAAAATACTTTTGGCGACCGTTTTTACACCTATACCCTCGATGAATGGCCTTACAGCGGCGATTATGCCACTGAAGTGCTGCTGAAACATTTTGGCGTGAAATCGCTCAAGGGCTTTGGTATTGACAAGCTTAATTTGGGCATTGTAGCCGCTGGGGTTACCTTGCATTACCTTAACGAGACCGAACACCGCAACCTGCAGCATATCTCAGCCATCAGCAGGATAGAGGAGGATCGCTACCTGTGGCTCGACCGTTACAGTGTTCGCAACCTGGAGCTGGTAGGCTCGGCCAATGAGAACGCCCATACACTGGTGGAAGTGCTTGATCAAACCTGCTCACCCATGGGCGCCCGTTTACTGCGCCGCTGGATAGTGATGCCGTTGAAAGAGATAAAACCGATTAACGACCGTTTGGGCGTGGTGGAATTCCTGATCGCACAGGAGGAACTGCGGGAAACCCTGAAACAAAATATCCGCCTGATAGGGGACCTGGAGCGGCTGATCTCGAAGATAGGCCTGCAAAAAGCTAACCCGCGCGAGGTTTGCCAGTTAAAAAAGGCCTTAATGGCGATCGATACCATCAAGAAGTTGGGGGAAACATCGCCCAGTTTGCCATTGCAGGCTATCAGCGCGCAATTGAACTCCTGCACGCTTATTATAGAAAAAATTGAAAATGAATTAAGCCCCGAACCGCCGGTAATGCTGGTAAAAGGCGGGGTAATGAAAGACGGCATTAATGCAGAGCTGGACCGCCTGCGCAAGATCGCTTTCGGCGGCAAGGGCTATTTGCTGGAGATACAGAAACGGGAGGCCGAGACAACAGGTATCCCATCGCTCAAGGTTTCGTTTAACAATGTGTTTGGTTATTATTTGGAGGTGACCCACAGTCACCGCGACAAGGTGCCTGCCGACTGGATCCGCAAACAAACGCTCGTAAATGCCGAAAGGTACATTACACCCGAGTTAAAGGAATACGAGGAACAGATATTAGGCGCCGAAGAAAAAATATTAGCCCTTGAAACACAGCTTTATAACGACCTGCTTTACCACCTTACCGAATATATAAAGCCTATTCAGCTAAACGCGCAATTGATAGCCCGTTTGGATGTGCTCCTTAACTTTGCCACCATTGCTATAAAGAACTACTATGTTAAGCCGGAGATCAACGATAGCCGGGTGATTGATATAAAGGGTGGCCGGCATCCTGTAATTGAAAAGAACCTGCCGTTGGGCGAGGATTATATCACCAACGATGTGTACCTGGATTCGGAAACGCAGCAGATCATTATCATTACCGGGCCGAATATGGCGGGTAAATCAGCGCTGTTAAGGCAAACCGGGCTTATTGTGCTGATGGCGCAGATGGGCAGTTTTGTACCCGCTAAAGCGGCCTCGATAGGCTTGGTCGATAAAATATTTACAAGGGTAGGGGCCTCGGATAACCTTTCGTCAGGCGAATCAACCTTTATGGTGGAGATGAACGAAACCGCCAGCATTCTCAATAACTTATCTGACAGAAGTTTGATCCTCCTGGATGAGATCGGCCGTGGTACATCCACGTATGACGGTATTTCGATTGCCTGGTCAATAGCTGAATTTTTGCACAACCAGCCGCAAGCCAGGGCAAAAACTTTGTTTGCCACGCATTATCATGAATTGAATGAGCTGAGCAATACCTTTAACCGCATCAAAAATTTTAACGTTTCGGTAAAAGAAGTTGGGCAGCAGATCATTTTCCTGCGCAAACTGGTCCCCGGCGGCAGCGAGCATAGTTTTGGGATCCACGTGGCCAAACTGGCCGGCATGCCCCAAAAAGTGCTGAGCCGCGCCAATGAAATATTAAAAAAGCTGGAAGCCGAACGCACAGGCGGGGAGCACATTAAAGAAAGCATCCGTAAAGTGCAAAAACAAGCGGTACAAATGCAGATGTTCTCGATAGATGACCCGGTGCTCGTGAAAATACGCGATACCTTAAATAATCTTGATGTAAATACGTTAACGCCGGTAGAAGCGCTGATGAAATTGGATGAGATACAGCGGGTAATAAAAGGATGATTGGATTTACGATTTTAGAATTACGAATTACGATTTGCGATTATTTCGGATTTTAGATTTCGGATTTAGTCAAATGATATATACTTATTATCTTTCGGACTTCCGGACTTTCCCGACTTTCGGACTTCTTCCAATGTTAATATGTTAACAACATCCGTGTAACCTGAACCTGCTTTCGAACGTATTTTTGGGTAATGAAAAAAATACCTTACCTGTATTGCATTTTATTTGCTTTTGCCATTGTTTTATCCTCCTGCCACGCCAGGAAGGCTGTGCTAAGAGGGGAACCCGGGGAAGTGGTGAAACCGCAGGCAAGCATAGCCGAAAAATATTCAGATCTGCTGGGTGTTGATAAAAGCGATATTCAAAATGGACGCTTGTATGCTTTTGTGGATATCTGGATGGGGACGCCTTATAAATTTGGCGGCGAGGACAAAGATGGTGTAGATTGCTCGGGTTTGGCGCAACTGTTGGAACAACAGGTTTTTGGCATCAATATCCCGCGCTCAACCGGTCAGCAAATAAATGTTATCAAACGCAAATACGAAGAAGAACTGGCGGAAGGCGACCTGGTGTTTTTTGATTACGACGGAAAAAAATTCAGTCATGTAGGCGTTTACCTGCAAAATGGCTATTATGTGCATGCCAGCTCAACAAAAGGAGTAACCATTACCAAACTGCACGACCCATATACTTATAAATATTTTTCGCGTTGCGGTTCAATTATCGATGACCCGAACTCGGCACCGGGCAAGTAAAAATTTCATGCAATTTGCTCGCCTTTTTTTTGGGCCGGGTGTTTAGTTCCTTTAAGGCGGTTGTACGTGGAGGCTATAGTAAACCTGTCTTCTTTTGGGTAATATTTCCTTTTCGTTCTTCGGATCAGTGCGATATAAATGATAAGCACCCCGAATATAACGTACGGGCTAAGACCAAAATAGCTGATGCAAATTACTGTTAAAATGAAGATGGGAAGCAGAAAAAGGTTAAGCCGCCTGATCTTCCATCGCAATACGCTGTCAATTTCCGGGGTTTTTATACAGAGGGTATCCTTGTTTTTAACGAGGTATCCCACGAGGAGGCTTTGGGTAAAAACAGTGAAATAAATAATGCCCATATAAGTGTAAACGCCCCAGGTATAATGTATTACATGTGAACTGCTGAATACAAAGGATAATGCGAAAGGGAAAAGCGATACGCTGAACAGAAAAAGCAGGTTGATACCTACCAGCTTCATATCGTAATCTTTCAAAAAACTGAATATGCGCAAATGTTTCATCCAAATATTGCCTACCGCAAAAAAACTGATAACATAAGCAATAAGCTTTGGCAATATGCGGATGAACGCACTTTTTGAAGCCGTTTCCCCGGCTTGTACAACATCCGGCAGCTTAACGTCCAGCACCATAATGGTGATAATAATGGCGAATACCGCATCGCTGAAAAATATGATCCGTTCCAGCTGGAACTCTTTTTTTATTTCATTTTCGTCATCAATATTCATCGAAAGGAAAGTTTAATTCAATAACTTTGCGCCACTATGGCCGAAGAAGAAGAAAGATACAGTTTCTGGACAAAATATAAAAAATTTGCGGGTAGCGAACTTTTATTATATGCAATTATGATCATCGGTATTATCCTCGGTATCATAATTTTCAGCTGAACATAGTCCATAAAAGTTGACAGACAACGCTTAGTTTTTAATCAAAGCTACTGTATAGTCATCCGCATCAACTATCTCCTGGTAAAAATCAACTAAATCCTGGTATGTATCGCGGCCGTAAGTTCCGTCTATGATCTCAAGCTTGCGTTTGTATATCAATTCGTTTCCTTTCAGTTCCATGCTCGCCTTAAATTTGCCAAAGGGCTTGTTCATGGAAACGTTTAAAGGCACCTTTTCCAAACGGTAACCTGCGGGAATTGTATAGGTAACATCATCCTCATCGGTGTAACCCCGGTTAATATATACGCTGTTAAGGCGGTTACGCACCTGGCGGGGCGGTTCATCCATGCGGTTAACCGGGTTTAGCATAAAGTAATATTTGCCACCGGTGAGCGAGGCGTAATCCCTGGCGTGCAGCTTTATATTTTCGGTAGTAACCGGGTCAAAGCTTTTATCCTGTTTCAAATCGAAGCTCTCAACATCAAGGTTATTTATAGGGTATATTCTTTGCAGTATTTTAACCTGCTCGCTCCGGGGTTCATTGATCAACCCGTCGCGGTAGTCATAATCAACGCCTTTAAAAGCAGTTATCATGTTACCCGACAACTCGCCTGTTTCGTTAATAACAAAATTTGCTTTTCGGCTTTTCAAATTAGTTTGAGCTGTGTATTTTGGGGTATGCATCAGCTTGCCGCCTTCGGCGGTAACGGCCAGTACAGTCCGGTCATCGGTAAACGACCCCAAATAACCGAAAGGTATTGTTTCGCTGGTACAATCTGCCCAGGTAGTATCGTTTTTAAAAGGGAGGCATAAAATAACGTGGTTGCCCTGCTGCATACTTGCAAAGTCTGGCTGTAAACCGATTTTATATTCTCTTCCGGCCTGAACAACGCAATAATAGGAATCAATATTTACAGCTTTTAGCAGCGCCTGGGTATAGTTGACCAAAGCCTTGCAATCGCCGTAGTTTTGCTTATCAACATCCGATGCTAAAAACGGCTGATAACCGCCTATACCGACCTGTACACTCACATAGTGGGTTTTATCCTGCATGTACTTATATATCCTTTTGGCTTTTAATTTCGGGTCGGTGATATCTTTTGTCAATTCTTTAACGTGCTCAATAGTTTCGGCGGGCAAGTCCTTGCGGCTGGCCAGCAGGTTATCGTAGTTCCATTTGCCCAATTCTTTCCAATTGGTGAATGAGCCGTTAATGCCGTAATATGAAAATTTCTCAGGGGCAATTTCTACGCTGCTTAAATAATTTTCGGGGGATGGGCTGTATGGTTCATATTTAATTGCTTTTAAATTATTGGCCTTCCAGGTATAAGTATTTAAACCTGATGGATTTTTGCCGGTTATCACTGCGCCCGTTAGGTTATTTTCTTTATAACGGATATTAAAACCGGGTTTGCAGCTAAAAGTAAATATACTTTTTTCAACTGCGGTGCCGATACCTGGGTTTGGTTCCCATTCCGGAAACTCCAGCGTCTGTTTTAAGCGGAGCTCATACTCGTAGGCAACTGTATAAGGATACTCTGTAACTGATGGCGAATAATGTTTCAGCTTCGCATCTAAAAACAACGAGAATCCGTCCCAGGCGTTCCCGTCTTCAAAATCACTTTCAGAGAATTTACCTGTTTGTTTCCCGAATTGATTATAAATTATCCCCCTCACATATTTTATCGATCTGCTTTTATCATGCTCAATTACAATGTCTGCTTTATCACTGCCATTTCTATTTAAAATGGTAATAACTTCGTTGACATGATAAACCGCGTTATCAAGACCCTCAACCAGCACGCTCTCTTCCTTGTCCCTGATAACCGCGTTGGCATAAGGCAAAAGCTCTTTTGGGATGAGGCTTGCGTCATAGTTTTGCTGCGCGCCGGCAAAGCGACAGGCGGCCAGCAGGCAAAAAGTTAATATAGCCGATCTCATTATTTCTTTTTAAACACCATCTCCGCTTTTTCCGACTGGATGATCTTATTATAAAACTCTTTAAGATAAGGATATTCTTCGGGAGTGTAAACTGATTTGTTGAATTTTAAGGCATTTGAAAAGGTAAACGAATTGTCACCTGGCTCATAATCTGTCAAAAACCTACCCCCGTTATTTGGCAAGCCTGTGCTAACGTTTTGCGGCGCAGTTTCAACAGTATATTGCGCCGGCAGGTGCATAGTTAATATAAAAGTTTCTTCCGACGGCATCCCCCAGTCGACCGGGTATGAGCGTTCAGCTAATTTAAAAGGGTTGTTATCTATCTTATCCAGGAAAAACGGGTTGAAGGTAAGGCGGTTGCTGTTCGCGTTGTTATATAAATTTATCTCAACTTCATATTGTTCAATCAAGGGTTTATCAAGGCTGTCGAGATTAGTGATCTCTGACTTTAAGATCTTTGTTTTTGGCAGTTTGCCGGCCAGATCCTCCACATATTCGTCAACCGAATTAAACCCTTTAATATTTTTTCTCTTTTTATAAGCATCGTACCCGATTGAATAATGGACCAGCGTGCCTTTTACTTTGCCGTTATCCTGCAGGGTAAAATCAAGGGCGTAAGTGGTTTTCTCTTTTTGCGGCTGGTCCATTTCCATCCAGTACGATGGCTTATCGAGGCTAAAAACCCGTCCCCTGTCGTTCAGGCATCTTAAGGGCAGCAAGCCAAAAGACAATAAGGGCTCGGTGGCGTCGAGCAGGTAACTTTGCCCTCCGATATTAACCTTGGCCACTACATAGTTAAAATCGGTTATAACCGGGTATAGCGGATTTACGGTGCCATTATCACGGGTTGACAGCAATACCGCTTCGGTATTTAAACCAGCAGCATTTAAAGCATTAACCAGCGATAGGTTTATATCAGCGTCATTTCCGGTATGGGTATCCAACGCCTTGCTGAGGCCGTCGGCGCTGTAAATCCCAACATAATCATTCCATTTAAACTGCTTCTGGATGTAGGCGTAAACGGCTTTTGCTTTTTCCAGGTCATCCGTTTTACCGGCTATTACGGGTACAATGCGGTCTTTAAATAAGCTTCTCTTTTTTAGCTGGCTGCCAAAATCAAGTTCATCCCTCAGCTGGTAATCGATATCTTTCCATTCTTTCGTCCATTTTGTTTTTACGCCAGTATATGGATTGGTATAGTCGGACAATTCAAAATTTATGGCCGATAAATAATTTTTTTGAGAGGTCATAAAATCTTCCTCAACAAATGCCGGGATGTCCTTCATCGCATAAACAAGCAACGAGCAATCACAGCTTGCACCTCCTGACGAAAAACATCGTGGTTCAACGTCCGCTGAAGTCTTTGTGAGCCTTAGAAACCCTTTTAACGATGCATTAAAAACCCAGAAAGCAGGGATATGCGCCTCATATTCCGAATAAACCTTTGGAATATCGGTTTGAAATTTCCAGGTCGGGAAATCCCACCAATAGGGCGATTCGAGCCTGTATTTATACTCAATTACACAGCCATTACGCAGGCCCGGCAAAGCGAAATTATAAAAGGCCAGGTGCTTGCTTTCCTTTACAGGATATATTTTTTTGCTCTCCAGGTTAACGCTTTGTGTTGCGCCGTTATCATCTTTATAAGTAGTTATGCCCGTTATATCTTCTACGTTTTCATACAGGTCCCCGTCGCTGTTATTATAAACTGGTATTTTAACCGTTCCATTGTCAAAACCTTTAGTATCAAAAATTTTTATCTTCACATGATATTCATAAAACACCTTGATTTTGTCATCGTTCCCGACACCGATCGTTGATTTGCCATATTCCTGTAAGACTACTGCATGGGCGGATGTATCTTTATTATATTTTTTCATATTCATTTCCTCATCCGTAACTGTTCCGTAAGGGAAATTCTGGGCTACCGACAGTTTGACAAGGCAGGACAAAATAAAGAGGACAAGCAGCGGCTTTTTCATTTTTTCTTAAATATTATCTCGGCTTTTTCCGACTGGACGATCTTATTATAAAATTCTTTAAGGTATGGATATTCTTCGGGACTGTAAATGGATTTATTGAGTTGTATAACATGCGAGAGCGTAAACGAATTTTCGTCATGCTGATAATTGGTTACAAATTTACCGCCATTGCCGGGCATTCCGATAGCCACAATTTGAGGCGCAGTTTCAACTGTATACTGGTCCGGCAAATGAACAGTCAATATTAGCCTTTCGTCAGCGGGCATCCCCAAATCAACCGGAAAGGTGCGTTCTGTCAATTTAAAAGGATTAATTTCAAGCCTGTCCCAAAAGAAAGGGTTAAACACCAGCAGGTTTGCGTTTAATTTGTCGGTTGTGTTTATATTTAGTTCATATTTCTCAATCAATGGATTTTCTAAACTGTCAAGGTTGCTGATCTCCGACGTCAGTACTTTCACCTTCGGCGATTTGTTGTTAAAGTCCTCAATATATTCGTCTATGTTATTAAACTTTTTTATCGCGGTCCTTTTTGTATAAGCATCATAACCTACCGAGTAAATAATAAGGGAGCCTTTGAGGCTGCCATCATCCTGTAGTGTAAAATCGAGCGTACGTGTACTTTTTTTCTTCTGCGGCGGGTTTATCTCCATCCATTCTGATGATTTATCCATGCTAAAAACCCGCCCATTCCCATTCAGACACTTTAGCGGCAGCATACCAAAGGAAAGCAGCGGATCGGTTGCGTCGAGCAGGTAACTTTGACCGTCAATATCAACGCGCGCAATTACATAATTAAAGTCATTTACAACCGGATAAAGCGGGTTTACCATACCGTGGTCACGCGTCGATAACAAAACGGCCCTGGCATTTAAACCCGCAGCCTGCAGCGCAACAACCAATGATAAATTTATATCGGCATCGTCACCGGTATGTTTGTCAAGCGCTTTACTAATACCATTCTCGCAATATATACCATAAAATCCGTCCCACTTAAATAATTGCTTTACGTATGAATAAATAGATTTAGCTTTATTTAAATCACCGGTTTCGCCAATTATTACCGGCATGATCCGGTCTTTAAAAAGCCCTTGTTTTTTTAATTGTGTACCAAAAAACAGGTAATTTTTAAGATTATAATCAACGTCCTTCCATTCCTTAGTCATTTTCATTTTGACATCTCGGTAAGGGTCGGTGTATTCAACGAGCTCAAATTTTATTGCGGATAAAAAGTTTTTATCCGAAGTCATGTCATCCTCGTCGACGAATGCCGGGATGTTTGCCATCCCATAAACAAGAAGGGCACAAGATGCCCCGGTCGGAGAATAACCATTACCGGGGGCAATTGTAATACAATTTGGTTCAACAGTGGAGGTATTCTTTGTTAATTTCAAATTACCCCTTAGCGATGCATTATAATGCCAATACGCGGGGATATGGACCTCGTTTTCAGAATAGATCTTTGGTATGTGCGACTGGAAATACCAGGTGTGCAGATTGTCGAAGTAAGGAGAAGTTAACTTATACTTATATTCAATTACACTTCCGTTCCTGATACCGGGCAAGGCAAATTTATAAATAACAAAGTTGTTACCTGCCTTTACGATATGGATGTTTTTATAATCAAGTTCGTTTTTTTGCACTGCACCGTTATCATCCTTAAAGTAAGTAATCCCCTTAATTTCATCTACCCGCTCATATGAATCTGCATCTTCGTTAAAATTAAATGCAGGTATCTCAACGGTTCCATTGTCAAAACCTTTGGAATCAAAAACTTTAATTTTAACATGATATTCAAGTATTACTCTCAGGTTTTCGTCAATAACCTTGTCTATGCTCGTTTTGCCAAATTCCTGCAAAACTACTGCATGGGCGGAAGTATCTTTATCATACTTTTTCATATTTATTTCCTCATCGGTAACCGTTCCGTAAGGGAAATCCTGAGCCGATACCAATTTGCTAAGGCTGGACAAAATAAGTAGCACAAGGAAGATTTTTTTCATTATATTTAAATTGCTATAAGGCAGGATTAATTAGCCCAAAATCTTAAGTCGAAAGTCTTAAGTAGAGAACGGAAAGCTAAACCGACTTCTGACTTCCAACTTAGGACTTAAGACTGTCGGCCTGACATTACTATGCCTGCCAAATATATTTAAATTGGTTTAGTATTTTTAGTATAAATTCTTTTTAAGACTTTTGCGGCCACTACCGCCTGTGCCTGACTTAAGGCCGGTACAGAAAAAAAATTAAACAATAAACAAAACACGCAGTTACAATTACTGCCCGCAATAATAAAAATAAAACAGATGAAATTAAATTTAAAACGGCCGCTTGCTTTTTTCGATCTTGAAACTACCGGGACTAATTTAGGTACCGACCGTATAGTTGAAATATCTGTTATAAAACTGCACCCCGATGGCAGCGAGGAAGTAAAAACATGGCGTATAAACCCCGGCACGCCTATACCGCTGGAATCGTCGCTGGTGCATGGTATTTACGATGAGAATGTAAAGGACGAACTGTTTTTCAAAGACCTGGCAACTGAAATAGCAGCGTTTATCGATGTAAGCGACCTGGCGGGCTATAATTCAAATAAATTTGATATCCCGATGCTGATGGAGGAGTTTTTGCGTGCCGATGTTTTATTCGACCTGGATAACCGCCATTTTGTGGACGTTCAAAATATATTTCACCAGATGGAGCAGCGTACTTTAAAGGCTGCTTACCAGTTTTATTGCGATAAACAGATCGTAAATGCCCACTCGGCCGAAGCGGATACCCGCGCTACGATGGAAGTTTTATTGGCGCAGGTGGCGAAGTACGAAAAAACGGAATGGGAAGATAAAAAAGGGAACCGGTCGTTTCCTGTTGTAAATGATATTGAAGCCCTGCACAAATTTACCAACCTGAGCAGGCCCGTTGATTTTGCCGGACGGATGGTTTTCAACGAGCAGGGACAGGAGATATTTAATTTTGGAAAGCATAAAGGAAAAACCGTTGAAGATGTGCTGAGAAGCGAGCCAAGCTATTACTCGTGGATGATGCAGGGCGATTTCCCACTATACACCAAACGTAAGCTGGAAGAAATATACGCCCGGTGGAATGCTAAAAAGGCGGCAGAGCGACAGCCAAAACCAGCACAGCCAAAACCTCAGGAAACGCCCGTTGCCGAGGCAAAACCAGCCGAAAACCCTGTAAAAAAGGAGTTTACCAGGCCCGACCCTCAAAAAAATAACTACCAGGGCAGGCAGGAGCATAAACCCTATAAAAAGAGGGATGATGGGCCTGCCTTGCCCGTAAACGACGATATGCTGAAACTACTGGCCGATAAGTTCAAAAAAGGCTTGTAGGATTTCGGATTTCGGAATTGCTTTATTTGCTGATTTTAGAAATTTTAAAATCTTCTTAAATCCGAAACGGCGAAGCCCTCTTGAACGCCGCTAAAAAAACAAACAATCGTGAAAAATCGAAAATCCGAAATCCGAAATGATTTATAAGGGCGGCCAGTCGGGCGGCGTTACATTGGTGCCACCTGACGTTTGGCAATCCAGGCAATTTTTTGCTGCGTAATCATACCCTAAAATGGTAGTAGTATGATAAATTGTAACTGCGTTAATTATTATGCTATCTCCAGATCCAAATGTTTGCTGCAGCCTGGATTGAAAAGTTGCTATAGGGTCAACAGGGATGTATTTGGTAAGGCATTCAAGGGGTAAAATCGGAGGGGTTTCTACGGCTAGCGGAAGTGTGCGCCCGCTTAAAAATATTTTTTTAGTGGCGACAGTTGAAACGCTGGCATAGCCAACAACAGGCTCGTCCGGGTTAGTTACGGAATGTATATTGGTAACAGATGAGGACGGCTGCGCATCGAAAAGTGTGCCCAGTTGCTCTGAATTGGTTTTGAGCAAATTCCAAAACGTATATGCTTCGCCTGTTAAGGCATATTGTTTCACCGTTAAACTAAATGTACCGGCTAACCTTCCTGTCGAAGCGGCTACATAACCAAGCGGAGCCTTGCTGACTGCGGCCTGAGCCAGGTGAGAAGCCCCTAAGAAAATATTGCTTGAAGCAGGCCCAAACTTATAACAGGTATTACTAATGAGATTGGCCGTGGAACGCGGAACTATCTGGTTGTTTACGAAATCCCACTCCGACTGTTCAGCGGGATCAATCAGGTAAGTCCAGCTTTCACTATACGACCACCGGTAATATCCTGTGTTATTGGCCGCATCGTGAGTACTTACGTAAAATTGCACGCCGGCTTTATCTGGTACGCCATACACGCTGTCAACGGGCGGCGTTATCATATTTTTCACAAAATCCGAGGCATATTCCTTGTTTTTTGAAGTAAAGATGTGCAGTCGGTAGGTCCTGTCTGTTGGCAGGTTAAGGTTTATAGCTACGTAAGTGCCAGCGATGGTTTCTGCAAGGGCGTACTGATCGTTCTTGCTACTCTCCACTATAACCTTTGCCCCTGTTTCGGGGCTGTTTACTTTTGAATCGCCTAAAGATACTGTGCGGCTAAGATTTATAACTGTAGTATCACTTCCGCTGTTAACAACACCTTCCACTACCAGGTATCCCGGGTTCGAAGCTGTGATGGCGGGCGTATAAGGCTTTTTACACGAAAATACCATTAATAAAAAACATAGTTGCAAAAGGGGTTTAACAGGCGCCTTCATAAATGGATTATTAGATACTGTTGGTTTATTTCAGGTTTTTAAGAAATCGATATTTCTTTTCAAGCCTTTAAATTTAGGCCTTTTTACGGCAGAATTTTTAAATACTTTTTGAAAAACGTCTTCTGTAATATCTTCCCAATCCGCTTTGTTTAAATTAAGCAGTTCTGTGTGCGGTTTAAAGGCCGGTTCGTTGTGTAATACCGAAAATTTGTTCCAGGGGCAAACATCCTGGCAAACATCGCAGCCAAACATCCAGTTATCCATTTTGCCTTTAAACTCCTGCGGGATCTCTTTTTTAAGTTCGATGGTCAAATAGGAGATACACCTGCTGCCGTCTACTACATAAGGGGCTACGATGGCCTTGGTAGGGCAGGCGTCAATGCAATTGGTGCAGGTGCCGCAGTGGTCGGCTGTGGGCTCAATATCGTACTCCAACTCAAGGTCGACGATCAGCTCGGCAAGAAAAAAGAAAGAGCCAACCTTTTTGCTGATAAGGTTGGTGTTTTTACCGATCCAGCCAAGACCTGCCTTTTTTGCCCATGCCTTATCCAATACCGGCGCCGAGTCAACAAAGGCCCTGCCGTTTACTTCGCCTATCTTTTCGTTAATTACCTGTAACAGTTGTTTTAGTTTGTCTTTTATTACGAGATGGTAATCGGTACCGTAAGCGTATATCGAAATTTTGGGGCTTAGCGGGTCGGCATGCTCCTTGTCGGTAAAATAATTAAGCCCCAGTGATATGACCGATTTTGCGTCATCCACCAGCAGGCGGGGGTCAAGGCGTTTGTCGAAATGATTTTCCATGTACTGCATGTCGCCGTGCATGCCTTTTTTTAACCATGCCTCCAGCCGGGGGGCTTCTTCTTCTAAAAACCCGGCTCTTGAGATGCCGCAAAACATAAAGCCCAGGTTTCTGGCTTCGTTTTTAATCAGTGTACTATAAACAGACCCGTTTTTTAGCATTTAATGCAAATATACTACAAAACCGGGTCGTAAAAACGCACGTATTTATTCGGAATGTTTAATCTATGTGATATTTATTTACCTTTATCAGCCATTTACTTAATTATGGCGCAATTATTGTGCTGAAATACTAACTATCTTAACATACATGCTTCAACTCATCAACAATTTGCCTTCTCATGTTATCGGGGTACATGCTTTTGCTGATGTGAGTGAAACTGAGTACACGGACACGTTAATTCCCTTATTTGACAAATTGCTTAAAAAAAGCAAACAGATAAATTTTATTTTGGTGCTGGAAACCAAAATAAAGAACTTTGCCCCGGGGATGTGGTGCGGTAACATAAAACTTGGGTTGAAATATTTTTTTAAATGGAAAAAGGTAGTATTGGTAACCGATCAAAAAGGCATGCTTGGCTACAGCGACCTTTTCAAATATTTTGTTCCCGGCAAATTCAGAAGCTTCCCGTTAGATGAGCTTGACAAGGCGGTAAGGTGGGTAGATGAAAAGTAGACTTATTTAGTCCGGCTATTTCTGATCAAAAAATCCGACCTGCCTTAAAAAGGCAACCTGGTCAAAATAATCTGTCTCTTTTATGATTTTACCGTTTTTTACGGTAAAGACGGCACAATAATTAAGGGTATATTTTTTATCCTTCATGTAAGCAGGTGTGCTGCCTTCGGGATTTGATAAGGTGCCGCCTGAAGTGTATTCAACCACTATATCCTGACCCGCATTTATCACATCCATGACCTTATACGACAGATCAGGTGTTGATGCGAAGTATCTCATGTACACTTCGGTTACCCCGGCCGGCCCCGTTTTAGCGCCTTCCCAGTTTGGCGAAAATACTTTAGCGCTATCATCATACCCCGCAGCAATGGCTTTAACATCATGATTTGCCAATGCTTTAAAATGGTCATCAATCAGTTTGGACGACTGGCTGAAAGCGCAGTTGCCAATAGTTGTTAATAAAACTAAAAGGTAAAAGGTAATGGCGGGTTTAGACATTAATTTCATATCTAAAAGTACAAAAACAAAGCGCAAAATAAAACCTCTTTTTGCGCAGCAAAAAGAGGTTTTCCAAATCTAAAATTCCCCCTTTGCGCCACCGCTAAAGCTAAAGCTAAGGCGACAAACGGTAGGGGGTTAGAGGGCCGGGGCTAAAAACTATGCCTTAAACTATTGCTGAATGTTTTGGTTGTCCAGTAGCCACTATCCAAAATGCGGCGGACAGTCATCAGCGGGTCGGTTTCGTCGCGTTTTTCGGCTAACTGGAAGGCCATTTTAAAACCATGTTTTCTTAATTCCGATAAAACGGGCCTTTTCCAAACGCCGAAAGGATATGCAAAGTAGTCCATTTTTTTGCCGGTAATTTCTTCCAGCGTTTTGGTTGGCTTGTCAATTTGTATTACCCAGTCATCTTTTTTAGGATTGGGATCATGTTTGTACCTGTCAACCCGGTGGTGGTCCCAGGTATGGCTTTCAATAACATTGCCTTCGTCCGAAAGTTGTTTTACCTGTGCTTTGCTCATGTAATGCGGCCTGCCCAGAGAAACCGTCATAATAAAAAACACGCCTTTGAAGCCATATTTTTTCATTTCGGGCCGGGCTACTTCAAACTGGTCGAGGTCCGTATCATCAAATGTGAGCATGATGGGTTTGCTTGGCAATGCGGCGCCTTTTGTAAGATAGGCATACAACTGGTCGGGCAATATGGTATGGTAACCGCTGTCGGCCAGCATCTTCATGTGCTGTTTAAATGCGGCAACGGGGATAATATAATCTTTGGATGTTTTTGAATCAGTAGCCCTCCAGTCGCGTATCTGGTGATAACAAACAATGGGCACCTGTTTACGGGCCATAACGGCGGAGGGGCTTACCTGGGCGGATACAGCTAATCCTAAAAAACAAAGAGATGTGAGTGAAATAAGTTGTTTTAACATAATGACACATGAGTTTGAAGCGGTAAAAGTAACATAATTTTGCTTTTGGAGGCCGAGACCACGGAAAACTTTGATTTAAAAAAATCAGCGCAATCAAAAAAATCAATAGAATCAGCGGTTCAGACAGCTACAAAACAATCCTTTTCCCTTCTTTGATCGATCGCTTGGCCGCGTCCAGAATTTCCATTACGATCATGTTATATTTTAAAGATGAGCGGTCGTCATCACCTGTAATTGTTTTATTTAAAAAGGCATTGTAGTAGTCGATATTATCATCATTTGGGGCTATAAGCGCGGGCACTGCTTTTACACTTCTGATATTTTCGCGCATACGCATTACCAAATTGTCACGGTCAACAGCGTGGAGATACCCGGTATTGCCAAAAACCTCCATGTCCTTAATTCCAAAGGGCCAGTTCCATGATGCTTCTATTTGCCCGGTTGCGGTTGGGTATTCAACCAATATCGTGGCATCGTCTTCAACTTTTGGATAAATGTTTGGTTTATAATGCCTGGCGATGGCTGTTACTGCAATTGGTTTTTGGCCGTGCATCAGCCAGGTCATTAAATCGGCGCCATAGCAGCCAAAATCATTCAGCGGGCCGGCGCCATTTAAAACAGGGTCAGTGAGCCAGGCTAAAAATTCGGGGCTGCAGCCTATTTCTACCGGCCCCTGGTGGCCGTCGTGCACTACCATTTTGTGGATAGCGCCGATACTGTCTTTATTAATGATATTGTAGGCCGCCTGCAATGAGGGGTGCCAGGTAGTTTCGTAGTTGGTTAAAACAGTGGTATGATATTTATCTGCCAGCGCCTCTATCCGTTTGGCCTGTTCCAGTGTAGCTGCCAATGGTTTTTCAACCATTACGGGGATCCCTAAAGGGGCACATACTTCAACAATATCCACGTGATTGCCCACCGCGTTATACCCTAACACAATTGCTGGCTTACGTTTAACTACCATCGTCTTAAGGTCCTCAAAAAATAAAGAATCCGGTAAATGGAACTGTTTGCCATACTTTTCCCATAAATGTTTATTGGGTTCGGCGATGCCAACAATATTTACCCGGCCTTTGCTGTAGTCGTTCAATATGCCATAAATATGGTCATGGTTTAAACCGGCAATACCTACCCGGTACTTGTTTTGCGCATTTGCGAAGCCGAAAAAGCTAAATGTTACCGCCGTTAAAACGAGCGCCTTTTTAATAAGATGGTTAGTTTTCATTTGATAAAGAATAAGAAGAATGGTTTATTTAAAACAACGACGGGTTCCCACCCAATTTTATTTTACCCAAATGCTTATAAGCAAAATCAGTAACCTCGCGGCCACGGGCTGTGCGCATTAAAAAGCCTTCCTGTATTAAAAAGGGTTCGTAAACTTCTTCAATGGTGCCTTCGTCCTCGCCAACGGCGGTCGCTATGGTTTTTAAGCCAACCGGACCGCCTTTAAATTTATCGATAATGGTTGTTAAAATTTTATTATCCATTTCGTCCAGGCCATGTTCGTCAACATTTAATGCGTTTAAGGCATATTTGGCTATGCCGGTATCGATATTGCCGTTGCCTTTTATCTGGGCAAAATCGCGTGTGCGGCGAAGCAGCGCATTGGCAATGCGGGGCGTACCACGGCTCCTGCGGGCAATTTCATAGGCGCCTTCATCACTAATCGGTGTTTTTAGTATAGATGCCGAACGCAGCACAATGGTGGTCAGCAGCTTGGCGTCATAATATTCCAGTCGTGAGTTGATGCCAAACCTGGCGCGCAAGGGCGCTGTAAGCAAGCCCGAACGCGTGGTGGCGCCGACAAGGGTAAATGGATTTAAAGATATTTGTACCGAACGCGCATTCGGGCCGCTTTCCAGCATAATATCTATCTTGAAATCCTCCATTGCCGAGTACAAATACTCTTCAACCAGCGGGCTGAGGCGGTGTATCTCATCGATAAATAAAATGTCCCCCGTTTCAAGGTTTGTAAGCAGACCGGCAAGGTCACCCGGTTTATCTAAAACCGGGCCGGAGGTGATTTTGATACCGACGCCCATTTCATTGGCGATGATATATGACAGGGTGGTTTTACCCAATCCCGGCGGGCCATGCAGCAGCACATGGTCAAGTGCTTCGCCGCGCTGGCGGGCAGCCTGTACAAATATTTTTAAATTAGCTAATATTTTATGCTGACCGGTAAAATCCTCAAATACCTGCGGACGTAAAACCTTTTCAATATCACGTTCGGCAGGGGAGAGGCGTTCACGGTCGGGATCGAGATGTTCGTTCATTAGCGGTAGTAGAGATTAGAGGTTGGAGATTAGTATTTTAGTTTCATAATGATACCGGGTTCCTACATCGGAAACCAAAGCTATTAAATATACGTGAAATTTGGTAAAATTGGGCAGAGATAAGAGGGTAGTGATCGGAGATTAGTTGAGAATATACTTATCCCGATCACTAATCTCTGATCCGCAGTCTTTTAATTCCTCATTCCAACTAATCTCTAACCTCTGATCTCCAATCACTATCCTTCAGGATATTTTCTAAAAATCGCATTGATCCGCATCTGGATAACGCCGAAAAAGGCCTCACGGAAAATACTTGTCGACATTTTCGAGGTGCCGAGGGTGCGGTCGGTAAATATGATGGGCACTTCAACCAGCTTGCAGCCATGTTTTATGGTGGTGTATTTCATTTCTATCTGGAACGCATAGCCCACAAATTTAATTTTATCAAGATTTATAGTCTCCAACACTTTGCGCTTATAACACATAAAGCCTGCGGTGAAATCCTGTATATCAATACCTGTGATAAAACGCACGTAGACCGATGCGAAATAGCTCATCAATACCCTGCTCATGGGCCAGTTTACCACGTTTACGCCGTTGATGTAACGCGACCCGATAGCCGCATCCGCGCCCAGGATGCAGGCCTGCCTTAATTTCAGCAGGTCATCCGGGTTGTGCGAAAAATCGGCATCCATCTCGAAAATATAATCGTACTGGTGCGCTATGGACCATTTAAAACCGTGGATATAAGCCGTGCCAAGCCCCTGTTTACCCGCCCTTTCTTCAATAAAAAGGCATTCGGGAAACTCAAGCTCTAACTGTTTTACGATGTTTTGGGTGCCATCCGGTGAGCCGTCGTCAATTATAAGTATGTGAAAATCATGAGGTAAAGAAAATACCTTACGGATCATCCGTTCAATATTTTCCTTTTCGTTATAAGTAGGTATAATAACTATGCTGTCTGGCACTTAAAAAAAATTAAGATAAGAGAGGGCTAAAATAGGTGATTTTCGGCTTCATTAAAAATAAAAAACAGGAAAGCTTAGCTAACTCTCCTGTTACATAAGGAATTACAAAATGGAATTATAAGTTGTCGGTATCTGCTATGATTTGGTTTAAGTCAGGCTCGGGGTTTATGATATAGTTATGTTCCTTTAGCCGGGGTGAAACAATGAGGAATGCTACAACGAAGACAGCGATCAGCGCCACATCGAAATTCCAGTAAAAACCAGCGCCGGTAAGCGGTTTCTCCAGTATGCCATGGTCGGCAATGTTTCCCTGTACAGCGGCTGTTATCAGGTTGCCCATAGAAACCACCATCAGCCAAACTGCAGTCATGGTACTTTTCATCGACTTGGGCGAATGTGTATAGGCGTACTCCAACCCGGTAATGGAAACCAGCACTTCTGCAGCCGAAAGAATTACATAAGCAAGTATTTGCCACCAGATAGAGGGTGTGGCGCCATGATCGATCAGGGATTGCGAGAAAGCTACGACTGCGAACGACACCCCCGTAAGCACCAGGCCCGTGCCCAATCGGCGCAATGGGGTGGTTTTAATGCCGATCCTATCGAAAAAAGGATATACCCAATAGTTGAAGAGCGGAATAAAGATGAGCAGGAATACCGGGTTAAAGGTTTGGACCTGGCCGGGAAGCATTGTAAAACTCCAGGACCCGATGCCGATCGTCCTGTTCATCTTTGCAGCTTGTAAAACCCATTCAGACAGGTTTTGGTCCCACACGATCCAAAAAGCCAATGCGAAGAAAAATACGGACATTACGCGATAAACCGCTTTCATGCCCTCTACTTTCTCAGGATCAAAAGGCCCTTTGGCAACATCCAGCCATGATTGGCCTTTTTGTTTTTTGCTGAGGTGCGTAAGCGCATAAAAGGAAATAAATACCAGGTTGTTCCTGTTTACCCCTGCCGGGGGAACCCTGACATACATCTTACGGCCCGAAAAGAAAATAATAGTGGCTAAAGCCATTAATATGCCGGGTATTCCGAATGCTATACGGGGGCCATACTTGTCGTACATCGTTGGGATCAAAACGGTCGAAACCATTGATCCTGCGTTAATGCTGAAGTAAAACCAGCCATATACTTTGGAGAGCAGATCCTGGTTTGATTTGTCGAACTGATCTCCAACATTTGCTGAAACACATGATTTAATACCTCCGGCACCTATAGCAATAAGCACAAGGCCGGTCGAAAATAAGGGTAAACTAGTGGTAAACGAAGATGTAAATACGTTACCCAGGCAGTACACCATGGATATCCATAAGATTATTCTGTACTTTCCAAAATACCAATCGGCGAGGATACCGCCAACCAGCGGCATAAAGTACGATAAGGTAACAAACAGGTGCGTTACTTCATTTGCCCGTGCACTTGCGGCCGTCGCCGAGCTTTCCATTTTAGAGTAAAACTGCGCGACCAGAAAGGTTACAAGGATGGAGCGCAATCCGTAATAGCTAAAACGTTCAGCAGCCTCGTTACCGATAATAAAAGGTACAGCTTTAGGGAACCTGGATTTTTTTGGGACAGCATCAGCTGGCAAAGAACTTGCTTCGGACATAATAAGATCAGTTAAATAATTGCTCTAAAATACTATTATTCCGTGAAATCCAAATTTAATTGGTTTTTAGTTGGTAAGGTGTTGTAAAAGTTGTAAATGTTGCAATGAGTTGTAAATGTTGTAGAGGTTGTAAAACCACTGCTGCTACTGCTACTCCCCACTGCTACTGACCATTCACCACTCACTATTCACTCCTTCTTAGCAGCCTTCTGCCTGTCAATTTCGGCTTGTTTTTTTGGGTCGATGTAATCTGCATCACGGCTCTGGGGCACGTTTCTCATATCCAGGTTGTCTACATAAACCCATCGGCCATTTTTTAGCATGTAGCCATCGTAACTCAGGTCGGGGCCAAAGGTATCATGCTGGTTCTTTAATTTGGGATCAGGAGGCGAGAGGTGATCAAAAACAATTAAATTTTGATCGGGCACGTATCTTAACATCATGGATGCCTGGCGGGTATACTCAAATACAACCCTGTCCCGCGTTTTGCCGTTTCCGTCAAAAATGGGAAGGCCAAGTACCGGCTTATCGTCTTTAAATGAAAGCACCTCGATAACTTTTTTTGTTGATTTTATGGTATTGCCTTTCCATCCAAGCAAAACATAATAAAGCTTGGGCGAATAAACAGGGATGATACGGTAATACTCGGCGCCGAACCAGGTAACGTTATCAGCTATGGTATCTTCCGGATTCTTTATTAACGGCGAATAATCATTAAGCGGGTACATCTTCAAGCTGCCGCCCGTATTTATCTGGATGGTGCCATAAAAGCGGTAGCTGCCGTCGGCGTTTACAATAGGCCAGCTGATGATGCGGAAACGGTTATCAGGCGAATTGGTGATATAGACACTTTTTAAAGAATCGAACGGGTAAAGAAAGGAGTTGGGTAATTTTAAGGCGCTTACCAGCGTTTTTATAAAAGCATAATTGGCATTTTTACGTTCGAGGTCATTATCCTCATTAATGAATTTTTTACCTAAGGAAACCAGGCTATCCTCGTACATTTTAAATCCTTTGATACCCCCGCTTTCATCCGAATGCTGGGCGAAAATCAATTGCGGCAAAACTGCCAGTATCAAAAAAGTAATTAATATCCGTTTCATTGCTCTAATTAACGCAAATTTTCAATAACCATTGCACTTGCCCCTCCGCCGCCGTTACAAATTCCGGCAGCGCCGTATTTTCCATTATTTTGCTGCAGCACATGCAGCAAAGTGACGATGATCCTTGCCCCCGAAGCCCCAAGCGGGTGCCCTAACGCGACTGCACCGCCGTTTATGTTTACTTTTGCCGGATCGAGGCTTAACAATTGGTTATTTGCAATAGCAACTACCGAAAAAGCCTCGTTGATCTCAAAATAATCCATTTGCCGGGCCGATAAACCTGCGCGATGCAAAGCTAATGGAATTGCTTTTGAAGGCGATGTGGTAAACCATTCCGGCGCCTGCTGCGCATCGGCATACGAAATTATTTTTGCCAATGGTTTTATTCCCATTTCTACGGCCTTTTCTTTACTCATTAGTACTACTGCCGCCGCTCCGTCATTTAATGTAGAGGCATTGGCTGCTGTTACTGTGCCATCCTTTTTAAATACCGGTTTTAACGAGGGGATCTTATCAAACTTTACAGCCTTTGGTTCTTCATCGTCGGCAAATAAAGTAATGTCGCCTTTTTTGTCTTTCAATTCAACGGGTGTGATCTCGTCCGTGAACCGGCCTTCACTTTGGGCCTGCTGCGATCTTTTGTACGATTCAATGGCAAATTCGTCCTGTTGTTCCCTGCTGATATTACACTCCACGGCGCACAGTTCGGCGGCCGAACCCATGTGGTAATCGTTATAAACGTCCCACAGGCCGTCTTTTATCAGCCCGTCGGTGAGTTGCCCATTGCCCAGCCGGTAACCGTTGCGGGCTTTGTCAAGGTAGTAGGGCACATTGCTCATGCTTTCCATGCCGCCCGCTAAAACAATTTCGTTCTGCCCAAGGGCTATACTTTGCGCTGCCAGCATGATAGCTTTCATACCCGAGGCGCATACTTTATTAACTGTGGTAGCTGGTAAGTAGGGTAGGCCTGCAAATATAGCAGCCTGGGTGGCGGGCGCCTGGCCAAGGTTTGCCGACATTACGTTGCCCATATAAACTTCCTGGATATGTTCGGGCTTCAACCCTGCTTTTTCAACGGCCGATCTGATGACAATAGCCCCCAGTTGCGTTGCTGATAATGTCGCCAGGCTGCCTCCAAAGCTGCCGATAGGGGTGCGGGTGGCCGACACGATAACTACTTCTCTCATAAATAATGTTAAAATGCGAACGCAAATTTAACGTTTTTTATTTGGCATACGGGGGGGGGACGTAAGCATTACGTCCCTACGAGTCCTTTTTTTTACGGGCATTTTTCCTGCGTTCATTCAGAATTTGCTGCAACAGGTATTCTATCTGGCCGTTGGTGCTCCTGAATTCATCTGCGGCCCAGGTTTCAATCTCTTTTAACACTTCGGGATTGATGCGTAATATAAATGCTTTCTTTTCAGCCATGATCAATAATGCGCTGCCCTTCTACGCCGCCTCAAAATAGTTAAATGTGCGCCCAAAAATATCAATAAAGGGATAAGTGCCGGGGGCGCCATGCTTTGATCAATATAAATAGTATCCTTTAAACTAAACGGGTAGCTATCAATATGCATTATTCGGCCATAACCAGAAGACTCCCATACATACTCCCGTGACCAGATTGAAGGCCTGTAAAATTCGGCCTGGAACCCCGTTTGCAGGGCTAACAGCGTCCGGCGCTCGAACAGGTCGCGGGTTGCTTTCCCGATTGACATCCCGGTTTCATCCATGATCAATATTGTGCGGCTAAAAAGCCCCTGACGCTGAAATATCCTGGTGGTATTGGCTGTTACCGCTCTTGCCCGCCATCGTGAAAGTCCGTCGTATAACAGTTTACCGTAGTTGTCGGCCCTGTCTGTTAATTCATACTCAGGGCTAAACCAGCCCTTTCTAAGCAGCAACAATTCATTGGTGCATTTGGTGTCGAGTACTTTGTACATACAATTAATGATATAAGGTGCCGGTATTAACAACGGGGTTCACACTGCGGTCTCCGCACAAAACAACCAGAAGGTTGCTCACCATGGCTGCTTTACGCTCTTCGTCCAGCTCGACTATTTTCTTTTCGGATAAACGCGCCAGGGCCATTTCAACCATACCCACGGCGCCTTCAACAATCAGCCTGCGGGCGGATATAATAGCCGAAGCTTGTTGCCGCTGCAGCATAGTATGGGCAATTTCGGGCGAATAAGCTAAATGGGATATACGTGCTTCCAGTACTTCGATCCCGGCACGGTCCAATCGCTCATTCAATTCTTTTTCCAGCAAATGGCTAACCTGCTCAGCGCCGCCCCTTAAGGTGATACTTGCGGTTTCATCCTCGATATTATCGTAAGGGAAAGAATTTGCCAGGTGCCTTACGGCCGCCTCGCTTTGTATATTTACATATTGCAGGTAGTTTTCAACTGCGAACGCGGCCTTAGCAGTATCTTTTATCTGCCAAACAATTACCGCGGCAATTTCAATGGGGTTACCCACACTGTCATTAACTTTTAGCTGCTGCCCGTTTAAGTTAAATGCCCTTAGCGAAACCTTCTTTTTAACAGTAAAAGGGTTTACCCAAAAAAAGCCATCTTTTTTTACAGTACCCACGTAGCTGCCAAACAGTGTAAGCACTTTAGATTCGTTGGGGTTTACAATAGCAAGGCCCGGCAATATCAAAACAAAATTTACCACGCCAATAATTACGCCTATAGCAACTGCTTCTGCGATAAACGATAACACCATCGCAGCGACCAGCGCCAGGAATAAAACAAAGGCGGTATAGCCGGAAGGAGGGTTGATTATTTTTTCAGTATTCATGATGATTGTGATTTTAAAATGATATCACAAAGATATCATATTTAATTTGACAAAAGCAAGAAAAACTACAGATAACCGAAACTTGTGTTAAATTTGTTGATTAAGTTGTAAGAGTTGAAGAAGTTGTAAATGTTATAGAACTTGCAAATCACAAACTTTTAACTATTACAACTCTTACAACCTTTGTAAATACTACAGGTAAAAAATGGCAAAATTATCTTCGTCGCGCCAAAAGGCTTTACTGCGCAAATACTCCTTCAATGTTAAATTTTTAATGATGCTGGCAAGTATTTGTGTGATTGTTTTTGCCCTCCCTAAGCAGGCGAAATTTAGCTACGACATTGAAAAGGGAAGGATATGGAACCAGAAAGAGCTGGTATCCCCTTATAACTTCGCCATTTTAAAAACCCAACCCGAAATTGAAAACGATGAGAAATCGGCGCTGGCAAGCATAACCCCCATATACCAACTGGATGACGATATTGGCGGCCATGAACAAGATGGTTTTAAGAGCGACCTGGAGATAAAATGGCACAGTGCGGGCTTAAAGGATAACAAAAAAGCCGCGTATTTACAGGAGGGAGATAATTTGCTGAAAGAAATTTATGACAGGGGTATTTTAAATCTTAACCCCAAATACCAGCAAAATGCCGAAAATTACAAGATAACGATATTAGACAAAAGTGTTGCTACCGATAAAAATACTGCCGACCTTTTTACAAAGCAAGAAGCTTTAGCTTATTGTGACCAGGAATTAAGCAACCGGAAAGACCTGGATAAGGCTTTTTTGTTAGACCTGGTCAATAACAGGCTGCAGCCCAATTTGAACTACGATAGCAAACTGACTTCGAGGCTTGAGCGGGAGGCGGTAGAGGGCTTATCGTCAACCAGGGGTATGGTGCAGAAAGGCGAGGTAATTGTTAATAAAGGATCTGTAGTAAATGATGAGGTTTATCAAAAACTGCAATCGTACAAAAAAGCCTTCGAAGATAACTCAAGAGTAACCGGGGACCCCAGGCTGGTTTTAGTGGGCCAGTTTCTCCTTGTATCTATTGCCATAATATTGCTCATGGTGTTTTTATATCTTTTCCGCAAAGATATTTATGAAGACAACCGCCTGGTGAGTTTAATACTGCTGGTTGTTACTACCATGCTTTTTACCTTATCAATGGCAATAAAGCTGCAGCTGCCAAATTTATATTATATACCTTATTGTATAGTCCCAATTATCATCCGCATACTATTTGATACCCGCCTGGCTTTAAACATACATTTGCTGGTGGTACTGATTGCCGGGTTCTTCGTCCCCAATAGTTTTGAATTTGCTTATTTTGAGATCACTGCCGGTATGGTTTCCATTTATAGTATCAAGAATCTTATCCGCCGTGAGCAATTCCTTATCTCGGCGCTCATCATAACTTTTACCTATTTTGTTTCCTTTATCGGTATATCATTTATCAGGGAAGGCAGTTTCAGGAACATTGACTGGATGGATTTTCTGCCTTTTGTTGTAAGCGTATTACTCACTTTACTGGCTTACCCGCTCATTTATATTTTTGAAAAAGTATTTGCTATTACTTCTGATATAACGCTCATCGAGTTAACCAATACCAATGCCCCGCTGCTGCGCGAAATGGCTTTTTCGGCGCCCGGTACTTTCCAGCATTCGCTGCAGGTTGCCAACCTCGCCGAAAATGCCATTTATACCATTGGCGGTAATGCATTGCTGGTGAGGGCTGGGGCTTTATACCACGATATCGGGAAAATGGAGAACCCTTTGTATTTTATCGAGAACCAATCCGGGTTTAACCCGCATGATAGACTACCTTTCCAGGAAAGCGCGCAGATCATTATCAGGCATGTGCGGAAAGGGATTGAAATGGCACAAAAAGAAAACCTGCCCGATATCATTATTGATTTTATCCGTACCCATCATGGCGATACGAGGGTGGATTACTTTTACCAATCGTTCCTGAAGAATTTCCCCGAGAAATTTGTTGATGAAAATACGTTCCGATACCCCGGCCCGATCCCGTTTTCGAAGGAAGGCGGCGTTTTGATGCTTGCCGACTCGGTTGAAGCCGCTTCGCGGGCACTAAAGGAACCTGATGAAAAATCAATCGGCGACCTGGTAGACCGCATTGTAAAATACAAGCTTGACCAAAACCAGCTGAAAGATAGTAACATCACACTGAAAGAATTAGAAACTATTAAAACGATATTCAAGCGGATGCTGATGAGCATTTATCATGTGCGGATTGATTATTAGGGGGTGAGTGGTGAGAAGTGAGAAGTGAGTGGATTCAAAAAATTACACAACGGGGCGCGACCTTTGAGGGGAGCTAAAATCAATTTATTGCCTGTTCGCTGCGGCACACTGTTCACTTTTTATCTTATGCACAAGCAGCGTTTGGCAACACCATGAAAAATAAAAATGCCCGGCTTTGCCGGGCAATGAATTGTTTGCGGTGAGGGAGGGATTCGAACCCTCGGTACAGTTTCCCGTACGTCAGTTTAGCAAACTGATCCTTTCGGCCTCTCAGGCACCTCACCATATTGCGGTCATCAGACCCTTATCTCAATAAACCCCTTTTTTCGGGACTGCAAATATAGCAATTCGGCTAAGCTGACAAAAAAAATAGTGTAATTGTTGATTTGGTAAGTCGGTATCGACAAAGTTTAATCAAGATTCATTAGGATAATAAACCACTTACAAGTCACTGCTCAGCAACCTAACCAACTATTCACTTAGATGGTCGTGGCATTATTTAAATGGCAAATTACGAGCAATCTCTACTTCGCCCTCATTTTATTTCCTTTGGCATCGTGGGTTACCTCAGCAAGTCCTAAGGCTTCCATCAGGGGTGGAATATACATTCCGAAACGTCCGCGTAAGCCTTTCTTAAGGCCATACCAACCGCCGACCGGATTGTTTTCCGAACGGCCCCAGGCTTCAACCGTTCCTTCTTTTGCCGGTTTTTGCTCGTCGGCGCTGCCAAGTTCTATCCAGTCGCCGTGCGCTTTCAGCATGGCGTGCAGGTCTGCAAGGCAGCGGTAATCATAAAGCAGGGCCGTTTTTCCTACCGTGCATACTAAAACTTCCTTGCCGTCTTTTACATCGGAATGCATGGTGTATTCAGAGGATAAAGGCGGGGTTTTTAAAACCAGCGGCTTATCTTTTGTACCTATCGTATCTTTCATTTTATGGAATATTTACTAATTAAAAATATCTGTTGACGAGCCCACTAAAGTCAGCAGCTCTTGTTTCGGAGGCGTTTCAAGTCCAAAAGCTTTAAGTTGTTGCTGGAAATGTACAAAAGGAGGTAATTTCAAAAGTATTCCCTCGGCTTCATCCGAACTGAAAAACGCTGTATGCGTAAATGATCTGCCATTGGGGCCCAGGCAAACATGATAGAATATGCCGGGATGATTTAGTTCCCGCAGATCAGCCATAACATTTTTGATATTATTTTGATTTTGTTCCGCATACCCGGCCTTAGCCGTATAAGTTACTTTTACTATTTTCATTTGGTTTGGTTTTTTCAATGATTGAACTGTTCCAGATTCATGCTACTTTGACGATTGGGCTAAACAAAACGATAGGGTTATACCGCATTATTTTCCAAATATTTTTCCATCACCTGTTTATTAAATGCTAAGTGATGCAATTGCAATTCGGATGCTGCTGATTTAAATGGGTCGAGTTCCCTTAATATCGACATTCGGAGGTCAAATAATTGTTCCTTATCGCCCTTTTCTGCAGCTCTTGCCATCTCGATTTTCATCATTTCCTGCTGCGTTTTTTGCATTGGATTAAAAATGCCATTCAACTCCGAACATTGATGACAGACCCCATTTTTATTAATTAAAGCGCACCTGCCTTCAAATATGCTGATCATCTTTGTCCTCCCGGTGTGCAAATAGTATTTCACCATCGCTTCGCTGGTAGCGAGAATTTCACCGATCTCGGCAACTTTAAATTCATAAACTTCTTTTAAAAAGATGCATAGCTGCTGTTCCAGGGGTAATGATTTTGAAATGCAGGTAAAGCAAAAAGCAATGTGTTCCTTTATTTCGAAATGGCCCTGCGGCGAGGTCATCCTGATATCCATCGCTTCCTTCAGGAAATACGGGTCTAACAATGCGGCTTCCCTTGACAGGTCGGTTACATTTTCCGCCCAGCGTTTCTGCGCCCGCAAGTTGTCCTTTGCCAGGTTTGAGGAAATGGTGAAAAGCCAGGTTTTCAGGGACGATTCAGCCCTGAATGTATCCAATTTATCAAGCCCTTTGATATAGGTATCCTGCACAATATCATCCGTATCGGCAACACTGGCAGTTATCCTTAAAATATAGGACTTCAATTGCCCCATAATACTTTCGAATTCCTGGTTAAAAATTTCTACGGTCATTTTTATTTATGAATAGGTAGATAGCCTGATATGGTTAAGCTAAGTTAAATAGATAAGGGTCAATATATCTGTATAAATTTATTATATTTGTTTTTGATCGATCACAATTTAAATTTTGACTAAACCCTGATATTTTAAATGCTAATGAGAACCTTTTTATTTTGGATACTGGTTTTCCTCGGATTAGTTATTGTCGTTGCCCTATCAATGGCGATCATTCAATGGAGTATCACTACGCGGATATAACGTTTTCCTCAAAAGAGTATTTTGCAGCGGCAGCCGTAAAATAAAGAACCGATTTAGTATGCGGCTATTTCTGCCTTCCCACCGGCTTTTAAATGATAAATTTCGGTCAAAAAGGGGAGGGGCACATTCTTTTCAAAAATATTTGCAGCAGCAATTTTAAAGCTTAACTTTGCAAACCTTTTCGGGGTGTAGCGTAGCCCGGTATCGCGCCTGGTTTGGGACCAGGAGGTCGCAGGTTCGAATCCTGCCACCCCGACGAAAGTAATTAAAGCCTTACCCGTTGAAAACGGGTGAGGCTTTTTGTTTGTGCAGCGCTGCAAACGTAGTCTGTATAAGCACCGAAATAAAAAGCCAAAGAAGCGCAGCGCAAGGTTTTAAATGCTTTGTAACGCCCCCACATAGGATCAGCCCAGCTAATCCTGCCACCCCGACAAAACGATGCCGCCAATGTCAGTTCAACTCAATTCAATTATTTATTTTTCCATCATCAATTGATAGAAAGCTTCCTGGGTGTCATCTCCATATGCTGATCCAGGCTCTATTGGTATCGATCTAAGATGTTGGTCAATCAAACTTGATTTCCGGTAAGGTGCTAACTGAAGCTTTATAAAGTTAAATATTTCCTCTTTGCAGGCTTCGTCATATACAGGGAATACTACTTCCACCCTCGATCGCAGGTTACGCTCCATCCAGTCCGATGATCCAAGAAAAACCTTCGGCACATTGTTATTGTTAAAAATAAATACCCTCGAATGTTCCAGGTACCGGCCTATAACGCGGGTCAATCTGATGTTTTCGCTAAGACCAGGCACACCCGGCCTTAAACGACAAATACTGCGCACGATCATTTCTATTTTTACGCCTGCATTAGATGCTTCATAAAGTGCATCGATCATCTCGCTATCTTCCAGGTTATTTAGTTTGATAATAATTTTGGCCTCACCTCCGTTTTTGGCAATCGCTATTTCGTCGTTTATCAATTCTTTGAACCGGTCGATGATGTTAAACTGGGAGACAAGCAAATGATCAAATGGCGCCGGTTGTTTACCGGTGTACAAATAAAGAAATACATCTTTTAATTCTTCGTTCATTGCCGGATTGGAGGTAAGCAGGCCAATATCAGAATAGATCCCGGCCGTTCTTTCATTAAAATTCCCGGTACCGTAAAAGCCATAAGTTTTGGTTATGCCATCTTTCACCCGGGTAATCAACGCTGTTTTGGCATGTACCTTTATATCTGGAAGGCTATAGGAAATTTCTATTCCTGCCTTTTCCATTTTCTCTGCCCAAAGCAGGTTGTTAGCTTCATCAAACCGGGCCTTTACTTCTACAAATGCCCTCACCTTTTTGCCATTTTTTGAAGCGCTGATAAGCGCGTTCACGATATGAGAGTCGGATGCAACCCGGTAAAAAGTAGCCATGATTTCGGTTACATAGGGATCGAGCACCGCCTGGTTAAAAAATAGCAATATATGGTCGTAGGACTGGTAAGGGAAAAATAATAAAAAATCTTTCTCGTCCAATGCTCTGAAATAATTCTTGTATGAAGCCAGTTCCTGGTGTTTTAAGGGCTTCCATTTGGATTGGGTTGGTAAAGAACCATCCGGGATGGGGAAAGAGAAAAAATCGCTCATTTGCTGGAATCTGCCGGTAGCCGTTAACTCGTCGCTTTCTATGTTAAAAAGGTCTACGCAAAGTGATACAAGTTCTGTTGGCATAGCTACATCATACTGAAACCGGGACGGCGCCCCTAAAGAACGCTGCGCCAACCTGCTCCTCATCTGGCTGGCGATAGCTCCTAAATGCTCATCGATGTTAAGCTCGGCGTCCCTGTTCAATTTAACAGAGAAGCAACCTTCTACTATATAATTTTCCAGTAACCTTTCTCCCCCTATACGTACAACATCGTCCAGGTAAATCACATAGTGCTTATCGCCGATCTTCGGCAAAGCTATAAACCGGGCAAGGTATTGGGTTGGCAAGTTTAACAAGATCAATTCATTACTATCGTTATGCAACACCTGCCACACCAAATACAGTTGGCGGTCCTCCAAAAACGGGGTGGTTTTATTTGTTAACCAAATTGGCTGCAAATATGATGCGACTTGCGTGTTGAAGTATTCATATATAAATTCAAGGTGTTCTTCGCGTACGTCATGATGATCCTGATAAAGAATAATATTATTGGCTTCCAATCCGGGAATCACCGTATTTGCTAAAATAGAGCGCAGATAATTAGTTTGATGACTCGCCTCTTTACGCACTTTAGCCAATATGTCGTGATAAGAACTGTTCTCCTCTTCGTTAAAATCGCCTAATTTGCTTAGGGTTTCCAAATGGGCTACCCTGACTCTATAAAATTCATCCAGATTAGATGCGTGGATAGCTATGAATTTTATTTTTTCAGCAAGGGGCAATTGCGGATCCAGGCTTTCTTCCAGCACGCGCTGGTTGAAGCTTAGCCAACTCAGGTCCCGGTTAAAATATTTTGCTGTTTCAATAACGGGTGCGCTTGAATTTTCCATAGTTTTATAAAGGATAAAATAATTAGCTAACGCACTTTCTATTTTTTATATCTATTAAATTCCCATAAGTGCATTGTCCGAAAATAAACACATCTTATTACGGTAATGTTAAATTTTGATAAATTCAGGCAGAGGTTAACATTCTTAAACCAGGATGCATGTTTGCAGACAGAAATTATATACATTAGCCCGACAGTTTCTTTAAATCCTGCAAAAAGTGCTTTGAAAATTGTCCTGTCAGGAAGACAAAGAAACTAAATTCTTGCCTGCTGAAAGCGGGTGAGGATTTTTGTTTTGCAGTGTTGTTAGGAAAGCTTTGCAAAAACGGAAAAATAAAATCCTCAAAGCGTAGCGCAAGGATTTAATTTCTTTGTAACTCCCTACTACAGGATCAGCGCAGCTAATCCTGCCACCGCGACTTAAGAAATTAAAGCGTTACCCATTGAAAACGGGCGAGACTTTTGATTTTGCAGCTTTGCAAACAATGTCCCGACATCTGTAAAACAGGATTGGGAGTTTTAGAAAACAATTTTTCCGGCGTTTGCAGTTCAGAATATTCCATTCCGCCTATCTCCACAAGCCAATAATGGTACCCATTAGGGTTAATGCGACAATACTGTAACCGCCGTTAATAAAAACATGCCTCCATGACCTGAGTTCAAACAAACTGTGCATACCAATGGCGCAAAAAGTCCAAATACCGGTAAGAAAACCCGCCGTAGCCCCCCAGGCAACATCGGTTTTAGCATCGGCCAGGAAAAATGCCAGGTTTGCCGCCATGATAAACGAAAAAAGAGCTGCAAAACCGAATTTTTTCCCTTTGCTACTGTTTTTAATTTGTTCAGGGGTAAGGTCACTGTCTGTCATCCATGCGTTGCCGAACAGGATATTTGAGTACCAGATACCGCCTACTAAAAATGCCGATAGCCCGGCGGCCACTACAGCCAGCCAATTGATGTGTGATACGTCCATGGTTTATGTATTTAGGTTTTAATAAATCATTGATCTGAAAGGCTGACTTTCCGCGTACTTAGCCCTATTATTTTATCGTTACAGGCACAGCCAGGTTCTCCCATAGCAGTGCAAAGCCTTGCTGATCAATAACAAAGGTTAAACGTTCATGAAATTCTTTTGATTTTTCCGGTTTAACGGATACGGTCAATACGTCCTTTGCCGGATCGTCGTTGGCCGAGCCATCATCTTTAATGCCCCATTGCCCTGTTTCGGAGTTGAATATGATCTTCCATTCGTTTTCACCCGGAATTGTAAAAATGCTGTATTTGCCTGCGTGCAAAACCTTACCTTCCACGTTAATATCTTTATTAGTTTCGAAAGTTGTGACCGGGTTTGCCCCTGTCCGCCATAGTTTCCCATAGGGTACCAGTTCTCCCCAAATTTTTCTTCCTCTAACGGAGGGGCTGCCATAAGCGATGCTGACACTCGCTCCCGATATTGTCCCGTTTACTGTTTCGCGCGGGCTTTCCTGGCAGAACGCTGCAAATGATGTTAATGATATACATACAAAGAGCGTCATCGTCTTTAAAATAACCGATGTTTTCATAATTTTAATGCTATTCATTTTGATTAGTGTGTAAGGGTTAATATTTCCGGTTCAATTATTATCGAACTAATCTATGCGAAAACTAACAGATCAAAAATCCCCCCGTTAGGGGGATTTTGATTTTAGTTTGGTGTCATTAATATTGTGTTTTAATTCATGAAGAAACTTATCATCCTCATTTTCTTGTTTTCAGCAATGCGGCCGCTGGCACAAAGCCATTTACCGGTTTCGGAAATTGATTTTGTGAGAATAAAGGATAACAGAAAGGCCGAAGCTTTATATTTCTATGAAAATAACTGGAAGGTTTACAGGGAAATGGCTTTAAAAAAAGGGCACATAAGATCATATCATTTATTAACTGCAAAAGCGGACTCCCTTGCCAATTTTGATATAATGCTTGTTGCTGAATACGCCCACTCTGTGCAATATAAAAGCAGCGAGGCGCATTTTCAGCAGATAATTAAGGAACTGCGGCCCGCCGGGCCAAAATTATTAAATGAGCTAAAACCCGCGGATTTCAGGATTAATTTATATAGTAAAGCAGCCGTGAACCTGTTTTATAATAGCTTATAAATTGCGGCCGTATCTTCAAAGAAATCTCACGGGGCCGGGTCGTGAAAAAACAAAAGCCTGTAAATAATAATTATATGAATCGAATTAATTTGCTTCTCCCTGTCCTTGTTGTCGCAATATTGTTCTCTTGCTGTAAATCGCCAGGTTCAAATCCTGACCGGGACAGAAAAGAAATCCTCCGGCTACTGGCGGATCAAAGAAAATATCATTTCGCGAAGAATGCCCAAAAGATGGCCGGGATGCACTCATCCCGGTTTATAACAATAGATAAGGGACAAATAGATAGCCCCGCATTTAAAGACGTTTATAATAAATTTAACAATTACTTTAACAGCGTTGAATTTGTTAAATGGGATGACAAACAGCCGCCCATCGTGCGTTTTTCAAACGACGGGTCTGTTGCGTATGCTGCCGTAAGTAAACTGGTTATCCTCCGAACGAAGGATAAAACTCAAAAAGAAATATTGGATACAACAAATTTTGCCTGGCTCGCGGTGTTTAAAAAAGAAAACGGCACCTGGAAATTGGATTGCATTGCGTCAACAAATAAATAACCGGAATTATTAGTCGGGTATCTTTAATTAAAATATTTTTATAGCTGTCATAATGAAGCATGTACTCGACAACCCGGCATGGAATGCTCTGATATCGGGCAATCGCAGCCTTTCTTTTGGTAATGAGCAGGTAAAGTACTTTGAAAAAGAAGTATCTCCATTTGCTGCTTTCCGCGAGAACACCAGGGAAAATTTCCTCTTGCTTCATGACCTGATGCCGCAAAACCGGCCGGTTTTATTTGTATCGCCGATGGAAATTGAAATTCCCCCGGCCTGGAAGGTGCGCCACGTTATCCATGGCGTGCAAATGGTTTGCGAACCAGCTAACATCAGGAACGGACCGCGCGATGAGTTTGTTCCCCTTACCGAAGAGCATGTTCCGCAAATGCTGGAACTGACCCGATTAACAAATCCCGGCCCGTTCAACTCCAAAACCATCGAATTTGGCCATTACCGCGGTGTTTTTGATGGGGATATGCTGGTGGCGATGGCCGGCCAGCGCCTGCACACATTTAATTATGCCGAGGTGAGCGCCGTTTGTACCCGCCCCGGTTATACCGGCAAAGGCTACGCGCGTCAGCTGATCGCCGACCAGGTAAGCCGTATAGGGGAGGGGGGTGAAATTCCGTATTTACACTCGCGGGCCGATAACGCAAGGGCGATCAGTGTTTACAAGAGTTTAGGTTTTGAAGTAAGAACAGAAGTTTGGTTTTATTTTATGGTAAAGGAGGAAAATTAGAAGGTTACAGCCATGCCGCACCCCACTGGTTAAAAGTCAAAAAATCTGCATTCGAAAGCCTGCAGATTTTTTTGTTTTAATTGATATGGTGAAAACGTCGTCAACTAACTTGCCATTTTAAAAATATTTTCAAAAAAATTTGCGCAATTAAATGATTGCATATATATTTGCAATCAAATAGTTGCAAATGGACATCAGACGAGATATTTACCAGGCCATAGCCGACCCTACCCGCAGGGCCATACTTATGCTGCTTACCGTGGGCGCCATGACGCCCAATGCCATCGCCGGGCATTTTGGCAGCAGCAGGCAGGCGGTATCAAAACACATACAGATACTGGCCGAATGCGGCGCCGTTGACCAGCACCAGCGCGGGCGCGAAATTTATTACCAGCTAAATATCAATAAAATGAAAGAGATAGACCGTTGGATGGAAGCCTTCCGCAAGATGTGGGAGGACAGCTTTAACCAGTTAGATAAACTATTAGAAGACTTATAAACTAAACAATCATGACAAACAATTTTTTGTTCGAACCAGACCTGGCCGCTAAAAAGATCCACGTAGTACGCGAATTTAACGCGCCGGTTGAAAAAGTATGGGGAGCCTTTACAGAGCCCGACCTGCTTGTAAAATGGATAGCGCCGAAGCCCTGGACGGCTGAATTCAAAACGTGGGATTTTACTATTGGCGGAATTTGGCTGTATGCCATGGTGGGTACCGAAGGACAGAAACACTGGGTTTATGCCGAATTTACTGCAATTGAAACCGGCAGCGCTTTTTCAACGACAGGAATGTTTTGTGACGGCGAAGGTAATCCAGTACTTGATGCGCCAAAATCTTATCGGGACACTGAATTTTCATCCATTGATGGTAACAGAACGGAGGTTGATACAGTGATCACGTTTGAGGACGAATCCACCATCAAATGGTTTGTTGAAGGGGGCTTCAAAGAAGGAACTGTAGCGACATTTACCGTATTGGATGAATTACTGGCTTCGGAATAAATCAATTTAAAAACGATTACAATGAGAAAATTAAAACTACAGATACAAATGACCATTGATGGCTTTGCAGGCGGGCCAAATGGCGAGAACGACTGGGTGTTTTTACCTGGTACACCCAACCCGGAAGCTTTAAAACAGATAGTAGGGTTCGGCGCCGACCTTGCCGCCGGCTGCGACACGTTGTTGCTGGGCCGCAAACTGGCTGCTTCCGGATTCTGCACGTATTGGGAAAACGTGGCCGACAACCAGCCCGACAACCCCTGGAACCCTTTGGCGCAGCTAATAGCCAATCATCGCAAGATTGCCTTTAGCAGCAGCGAAACAAGCATTCCCGGCCGCAACCTCGAAGTGGAAAGCCGCGACCTGGCCACCGTGGTGCAAGCACTAAAAGAACAACCCGGCAAGGACATCCTTGTTTACGGCGGCGCCGGTTTTGTAAGCTCGCTCATCAGCCTTAACCTTATTGACGAGTATTACCTCATCGTTAATCCCGTTGCCATAGGCGCCGGCCTTTCCATTTTTAAGGAGCGGAAAATATTGAAATTAGAAAGTTCAATGGCTTTTAAGAGCGGGAAAGTGATCAATAAATACGTGCCGGTTCCAGTTGGCAGTTAGGAGTTAGCAGTAGGTAGTTAGCAGTAGGCAGTTAGCAGTAGGCAGTTTTTGCGGTCATAGTTGGACGGATTTGTAATCCGCGCTGGCCGGAATCTTTGCCCGCGAACGGCCGAGATGAAGTATTTTACACTATATCAATTAATCTTTAATTAAATAAAATCATGAAAATCAAATTTTTAACTGTTGCTGTTGGCATAGCCTTATCAGCAACCATTTTGAGCGCCAATGCGCAAAAAAGCTATACCGAAGGCCTGTTAACCCTCAAAACCAGTACGGGCGGCCAGGATGTTGAACTGAAAGAGTATTTCAGGACCGATTCCACCGCTGCAACATTTTCTGCGGGGCCGGCAAATATCAAGCTTTTAGCCGATGCCAATTACAAATTTTATGCTGTTTTAGCCAGCGTACCTGCTGCCAACATAAAAAAAGCTGCGATTTATACGCTTGATGAAATTAACCAGGTTGTAAGCAGTTTCCCTGCATTTACATTTGCGCCATTAACCGAAACAAAACAGATCGCCGGTTTTAATTGCAAAAAAGTAGTGGCAACAGATACCAAGACTCAAAAAACTTATGATATCTGGATAACCAATGATATAGCATTGCCCGCTGCTGTTATCGACAAATATTACGCGTCTATTGGTGGTGTCCCGATACAATATCCATCATTCCAGCAAGGGCCCGATGGCGCACTTGTAATTAATGTATACACAATAACCGGGGTTTCTGATCAAAAGGCCCCTGCCGGTACTTTTGGCATAGCGCCCGATTTTGATAAGATTTCGAAAGATCAGCTGGACGCGATGTCTCGAGGCAAGTAATAATTTCATCGAGCGGTCGCCGACCGAAAAGTTTAGCCCTGGCTCTTACAAGTTAGGGCTGAATTTTTTGGTCAGCCACACAGCTAATTCGTAGATACAGTCTACGAACAGCGAGGGCAGAACGTTGGCTTTCCAAATCCGGGGTGACGAATAATGCCCTGCTGTACGATTTCTATGACTTCGGATACCATATGCGTGTAGCGCCATTAACCAGCATTTTTGCCGATTGCAGAACTGGCAATTAATTGTATATTTGATTAACAGTTAATTTTTAACATAAACACAATCTATCTGAAGCTTATGAATAAAGTTTTACTGGTGCCCCTCCTGGTACTGTTATCTATTGCAGCAGTAGCTCAGGATAAATACTTTCATCCTGGCACCTATTATACAACTTCGGGAGAAAAAGTGACTGGCTTATTATATATCCCGTCGCCAACCGCCGTTCATTTGTTTTTTAAAAGTGACGAAAGCGCCCGTTTTAAAAAAATAGCGATTGCCGACATAAAAGCAGTAGTAATACCTTCGCAAAATGACAGCCTTGTTGTAGTAACCGAAGACAATAAGGACGATAAAAAGTATTTCGCAAGATTTTGGTTTGCTACACCGGTCACAACATTTTATTATAAGATCCATGAACGGTTTAGCTCGGGCAATCCCGATGTGCCGCTCGGCGCCCCGGTGTCGAGATCACCGGGATCGGTGCTTAGTAATTTGGTCCCAATGTACCTGGATGGAAATACCACACGTGAAGTAACCAAAGCCAATTATATCGACGTATTGAGCAAGGCGTTCGCTGATGATTCCGCGCTAGTCCAGAAAATTCAAAATAAAGGATTCAAATTTAAAGAGCTGGATGAAATAATTGACGAGTATAAGCAAGAAAGCACTCATTATAAGGCCCAATAGCCGGCACGACGTAAATGAACGATTAGTATATCCGTCGTCGTAGGGTCTTCGGCACGGGCTGTGCGTTGTAATATTTTCCCCTCCCTGCTGTCCGAAGTGTCCCACTTCGGATTAGCTATGCCCGGAGTCTATGACTCCATTACCTGTCAGCGGGCCACAAGCCGGGAGGCTTGCGGCAGCGTTTCACATAAGAAATATCAGGCATTAAACAATTTCCAATTCCCTTCAGAAACCACCTCAACGGTACCGTCTGTCACGCTAATGGCAGTATTTTCGTCAATTGCATATACCGGGGCCGGAATTTTTGCAGCCCATTTTTCCGCGTTTAGCCCGCAAGCCTCCTGGAAAGCAGGGTTATTAAAGTGTGGAATGACCGCGAAGTCGGTCAGCCCTGCACCCTTACCTGTAACGAATGTCCTGCTGATTTCGCCTTCTCCTATATTGAATATCACATTTTCCATAGTCAGCGGCGTCCCGCTGCCACCCCTCGGATCACTGGCGGTCTCGCCAAAGATTGCGTTTACGGCCATACTGCCCGCGCTGACACCAACATAGACCATATCTTTGTTTAGAGAAGTCAATACCTCTGCAAGCCCTGATTGTTCGAACCAGTATGCAAGGTACAGCGGATCGCCGCCCCAAACCAGCAGCGCGTCGGCGTCCTGAAGCGAAGATACCCAGATGTCTTTTTTAATACTGGGAAGGGCGGTAAGCTCAAAGAGACCCATTGTTTTCCACCCCAGGTCAACGAGGGCCCCTTTCATCTTTCCTGCTATCGGCCACCAGGCGTAATTGGAGCCACCGGGGAATGGGTAAACGCCTGTCGGAACGAACAGCGCGTCCGACTCATTGATGGGCTTTTCAAGGAGCTGTTCGAGCGTGTCCCTGATAGTTTTATTGGAGATACCGGAAGAAGTCAAGAGTAGTTTGATCATGAGAACTAAAATAATTGTTGATATCGAATTTTCGCTTTAATTTTTGTCAGCGGGACGCTGACAATGGTTTGGGTTCAAGCAGGATGCTTGAACCGGCGAATCATTGTTTCACATACCTCAACGCCACAGCCCCCGAATTAAAAGCCGTCGACTCCACCAATTTTAATCGTAATTTCTCCTGCAGGTTGATGCCTTCAAATAGCCGTGTCCCTTCTCCTACAATAATCGGGTGAACCACAATACGATATTCGTCGATCAGGTCAAGTTCAGCCATTTGTGAAGCGAGATCTACACCACCGGTAAAAATATTTTTGCCTTGTTCCTGTTTCAATTTAAGTACTTCGTCCCGGAGGCCTGTGCTAACAATTCTCGTTTTTTCTCCCTTGGGACTATCCAATGATCGTGAGAAAACAACAAATTTTTCGACGGCGTCAAATGCACGGGCAAATTCGATATCTACTTCCCTGTCATCCGGGCCGGGAGGGGTTTTCGCCACATCAGGCCAATAAGGTATCATCAATTCATAAGTTTTACGCCCGTAAAGGAATGTGCCGGCATCCCGCGTTAGCTGCGTAAAATACTCCATCACTTCTTCATCAGGGTAGAATTTGGTATGATCGACGCAGCCATCTAAGGTGGTGTTGATCGCGTAGATTAGTTTTCTCATTTTATGCTTTTTAGTATTAATTTTCTTGCTTGTCCCAACAGGGTCGCTCGAAGAGGACCCTGTTATGGAGCGGCTCCCAGCGCAGGGTCCCTTTCAGGAGACCCTGCGACGACATAGATTTTCTCCCTTGTCCCAGCAGGGTCTCTCGAAGAAGACCCTGCGCCTTATAGAGCGGCTCCCAAGTTTTAGTCAATTGTGTCATAAATTAATTAACGTACTTTGTTAGCGGTTCGTTGTTATGGCCTGTCCACTATGTAATCCAGCCCGGTTACCCCGGAAGTAAATTGTTGGGTAGTTAATAGTTTTAGTTTTATTTGGTCTTTGATGTCAACAAATAACGGAACGCCGCGTCCAAGAATAATTGGATTAACAAATAGCCAATAACCGTCAATTAGGTTCAGTTGAATAAGTGAATGTGTCGCTGTCGGGCTGCCAAAGAGCAATATCTCTTTGCCTGGCTGTTGTTTTATTTCGTTTATGCTGTCCGAAAGATTTTCGCTGATAATTGTTGTGTTCTTCAAACCCGCGCCTTCCAATGTTTTTGATAAAACAATTTTGTGGGCTTGTTTATACCACTTTGAATGTTCAATGTCGTGCTTGCTCGCATCCGGCCCGTCTCCTGCGGTAGGCCAGTAACCTTCCATCATCTGGTATGTTGCCCGTCCATACAATGCAGTATCGCTTTCGCCGATCCGCTTACCGACGTGATCAAAAATTTCTTCATCAACTTTGATCCAGTTCATTTCCCCGTTTGGTCCTGCCACAAAGCCGTCAAGCGATATGTGCATAAATGAAATAATTTTTCTCATATGGTTTTATTTTTAGTTTGTTTATTTTGTCCCGGCGGGGTCTCCCCCAATGCTATTAAGTTAAGGAAAAATATCTTTCCAATGCCTTTTTTACCCTCTTTTTTTGCTTGCAAAAGAGAGGGTGGTCGAGCGAAGCAAAGACCGGGTGAGTAAACTACCGAAGCGGGGTTAGCGCAAATGCATGGCGCGTAGTTGACTCACCCCGACTACGCTTCGCTGGTCGACCCTCTCTGCGACAAGTCGCAAAGAGGGTGAAAAAGCTATTAGATGATCTTTCTCATGTTATAAAAACGTATTTTGTTACCTGGATTGACCGGGTTATTATGCCCGCTTCTTATAATGAAGCGCCACAGACCCCGATTTAAAAGTCCTTGCCGCAACAAGCTCTAAATTCAGTTTCTCCGCGAGGGTGCCGTCCTCCACCAGGCGCGGTCCCTGGCCCACGATCACAGGTACTACGACGAAATGATATTCATCGATCACACCGGCCTGCGCCAATTGCGGGATCATGCTTACCGTGCCAACATAAATATTTTTGCCCGGCGCCCGCTTCAGTTTCAGCAATTCGGCAGCGGGGTCCGTACTAACAATACGCGTATTGTATTCAGCGCTTTTTAAGGTTCGCGAAAAAACAATTTTGTTGAGGTCGGTGATCCATTGACCAAATTCACTATCTAATTCGTCGTTCCAATTGGCCGCGTCGGCCCAATAGGGAAACATGATCTCATACATTTTGCGCCCGTAGGCGATGAGGTCAACGTCCTGGTGCATCAGGTCGTTAAAATACCCGCCAACGTCCTCATCGGGGGGAGGAAGACTCATCAGGCCGACGCAGCCGTCGATACTCATGTTGATGGCTAAGATTACTTTTCTCATTTGGTTATTTTTAATTTTAATTTTCTCTCAGCGCCGGAATTCACAGTGCTCGAGATCTGAGTCATGCCCGAAGCTACCCTCTTTTTGGCTTGCCAAAGAGAGGGTCGACCATCCGCCGGCTGGCGGAGCAGTCGGGGTGAGTCCTCTCCGCGCGACATTACCGTCAATGCCTGGCACGCACGTTGACTCACCCGGTCATCGCTTCGCTTGACCACCCTCTCTACCGCAAGCGGTAAAGAGGGTAGCTGGTCACATAACAAAGTTACGGTCGTAAACATGGATAACAACCCAAAAATGCGACATTTTTAAGGGTTGATTACGAACTTGGTTTGTATATTTACGCTTATGAAGCATATTTCCATCCTGGTGCCTGAAGGCGATTGCAGCCTGGCTAATATTGAAGGGGCCCACCAGATATTTTCCAGGTTAAATGATTACCTGGCCGAAGAGGGCAGGGGGCCGGAATTTGTTGTTCAGCTGGTAGGACAGCACCCGGAAACCCGCATGAAAAAGGGGCTGTTCGCTGTACGCCCTGAAGTTTTGCTGCAGGATGTAGGGCACACCGACCTGGTCATCATCCCGGCGGTACATGGCAATATGCAGCAAATAATGGCCGATAATGAATTGATGCTCGATTGGATAGTTAAGCAATATAACGGCGGTGCGGCGGTGGCGGCTTTGTGCATCGGCGCATTTGTACTGGCGGGCACAGGCTTGTTAGATGGCAAAAGCTGCGCAACACATTGGGAATTTGCCGGCCGTTTCAGGCAAATGTTCCCCTCGGTTAACCTGATAGACGACAGGATCATTACTGATGAGCACAACCTTTACACCAGCGGCGGCGCATATTCGTGGCTTAACCTGGTAGTGTACCTGGTTGAAAAGTTTGCCGGCCGTGAAACCGCGATCCGTTGTTCAAAGGGTTTCGAGATCGATACCGAGCGGGCGGGCCAGTCGCCGTTTATAATATTCCGCCCGCAGAAAGGCCACCAGGATATGGCTGTACGAAAAGCGCAGGAATATATCGAGGCCAATATCAATATGCAAATAAGTGTAGGCGAACTGGCATCCATGCTGGCATTGGGCCGCCGCAACCTTGAACGCAGGTTTAAGCAAGCTACTGCAAATACGGTAAAAGAATATATGCAAAGGGTGAAAATTGAAGCCGTTAAAAAAAACCTGGAATCGACCCAGGGAGGGGTATATGAAGCGATGGCCGGAGTTGGATACTCAGACCCTAAAACATTCCGCGCTGTTTTTAAAAAGCTGACCGGCTTGTCGCCACTTCAATATCGCAGCAAGTACAACCGGGATTTTGTGGCGTATGCAAGTAATTAGGTAAATTATTCCGGGCCTGGCACGGGTGCTGCGGCGCTTTTGGCAGCCGCCGGCACCGGCGCCAGGTCAGGAGATCATCCACTGGTTTTAGCTGGGGACAGTTTCAAATTAGCAGGATAAAACCGGGTTATTGTCCCTCGTTATAAAACCTGATATCAGGCGCGCCGATCACACCTGCACTCATCATTATTTTTTTCTTTTCGTCAGAGAAAATAGCAGCCTTTGCTTTTGCGATGTCGGTAACGCCGAACACAAGATGCACCATGTTCGGGTCGTCAATGCCGCGCCCCAGTGCCCTGTCAACAAAGCCCTCATTTGCCCGCTTTGCTGCTCCTTCGTTATCAAACACCTTCAGCCATGCATCAAAATCTTTTACTTTGTGGCTCACCACCGCCCACTGCTTTGGGTTAGCGCCGCCGCTGAACCTGATGATGTGGTAATATCCAAAGTTCGGTTTCGAAATCACCCCGGCTTTGCTCATTGTTTCCTTGAGTTTCGGACCGGCTATCATTGACTTAGCTTTTGCAAGGTCTGAAATTTTAAATGCCACAATGATATTGTTAGCGCTGTCAACATCCCTGCCCACCGCTAAATCCTGCATCCCGGCCGCTTTACGGGTGGCCGAATTAGAGTCAAAAACAGATTTCCATTTGGCGTAGTCTTTTACCGTATGCGTAACAACGAGCACATCAAACGGAGCTGCTGCCGCGGCAGACATGGTATCTTTTTTCGACGTATCAGACCCGCTGTTAGCTGTCGAATCGCCGGAGGTCTTAGTTGCAGGTCCGCCGCACGAAAAAAGTGCTGTTGCGATAATGATCGCAGGCACGGTCCGAAGAATTGATTTGAACTTTCTCATGGTTTATTGGTTTTTAATTGTGAAAAATCGTTAAGTCAATACGATGCCCCATCCGCAATCCCCTAAGTTGGTCTCTGCACTCATAAAATTAATTTTATGTATTGATTTGCATAAGCTAATTTACAAATATAATAAATGCATAAATATAATTAATAATGTGTTGCGCGATTAAAAAATGGTATAAAAATCAAAGAAAATTTGTGCAATGTATTGATAATAAATTTTTTAACTAAAAGTTACGACCAGGTAAATGGAAATATTAAAAAACAATGTTTCATTAATGAATAAATATGGAAGGTACTGTCCTTGTTAGGTTGGATTTGTAATTGGGGGCTTCATGTTTCCGGGATTTGTAATTTCTAAATGCAATTGCTACCAGTACTGGATTACACATCGACCGTGATTTTGGTCGTGGATTACAAATACCTGCCAGCGGGGCACCAGTGCTGCAGCGCTTTTGGCCCGCGCCGACAGTCGCGCCGGGTAATAGGGAACACGGCTAAAAGATTTCCTGGTTTAGTTTATCCGTCGACAAGTGAAATATTGTTGATAATTTTTGTAGTATATTGCAGAACTTTTATTCCCGTAACTGCGTAAAAGCCAACAGGTTTAATTACGAGCAGAAAAAAAATATTTATAAGGTTTAAACCTTTCTATCCTCCCAAGGTCACATAAATGTTACAAAACATAACCCCCGCATTAAAAATGAAAATTTTCAAATTATCAATCGTTCTATTGCTGCTGGCAGGAGTGTTCTCCTGTAAGAAAGATAACAGCGCAACTACCACATTAACCAGCGACCAGGCGGCCGATATGGCTTCAAGTGCATTGGCCTCTAATTCAGGCGGCGTAGCTTTCATGTCTGATAATATTTCGGCAAATGCGCCGCGGTTACTTCAGTTGGCGGTAAAACTATCAACGCTGTTGGTGTAGCTTCCGTAAAGCAAGCTTGCGGCACCACATTGACCGACAGTGCTACTTATTCGGGCACTACTGCTTCGGTTACCTTTAACTACTTTGCAAAGTATACCCAT
>Ga0206794_1022_pt1 | contig 47038 bp, 45 predicted proteins | sample Alteio_BWOrgCont_70_FD_152877 | JGI IMG/M metagenome (GOLD analysis project Ga0206794, IMG submission 152877) | Enriched cells from forest soil in Barre Woods Harvard Forest LTER site, Petersham, Massachusetts, United States -... | ecosystem: Environmental > Terrestrial > Soil > Temperate forest >...
CCCCGGTTTTTTTGATCTGAACTGTAATATCGGTGAACTTGGGCTCGAAACAAAAGAAGACCTTTACACCGGCACAAAAGCCGCCGCAGCCGGGGGCTTCACTGGCATCGTGCTAATGCCAAATACTATCCCGCCTGTACACTCAAAAGCCGAAATAGAATATTTAATGAACCGGGCCAAAAAGAACCTGGTGGATGTATATCCCTTAGGCGCCATTTCGCATAAACGCGAGGGGAAGGATTTGGCCGAAATGTATGATATGTACCTGAGCGGCGCCAAAGCTTTTACCGATGGTAACCGGCCGGTACAGGATGCAGGCTTGATGGAACGGGCGCTGTTATATGCCCAGGGCTTTGATGCACTGGTGTTTTCGTATCCCGAAGACACGGCCATAGCCGGCAAAGCAAAAGTAAACGAAGGCGAGATCAGCACTTTATTGGGGATGAAGGGCATCCCATCCCTTGCGGAAGAACTAATGATAGCGCGCGACCTGTATTTAGCCGAATATACCGGCTCGCAAATACACTTCAGCACCATTTCAACTACACGCTCCGTCGAACTGATCAGGGAAGCCAAGCGCAAAGGGCTTGAAGTTAGCTGTGACGTGGCTGCGCATCATTTGGTGCTTACTGATGAGGCCCTCGTTGGCTTCGACAGTCAGTACAAAGTTAAGCCGCCGCTACGCACACAGGATGATGTGGACGCACTTATCGACGGGCTTGTAGATGGCACCATCGACGCGATAGTATCGCAGCATACCCCGCACGAGGTCGAGTTTAAAAATGTGGAGTTCGAGGTGGCGGAATATGGCATCATCGGTTTACAAACAGCCTTATCGCTGGTTTTAATGGCTGGCCTGGATGTTGACCTTATCGTACAAAAACTGGCCATAGGCCCGCGCGAAATATTAAATATTGATATCCCGGTGATTAGGGAGGCAGAACTGGCAAACCTCGTACTTTTTGATACTGATGCCGAATGGGAATACAACAATAAAAATAACAGGTCGAAATCGTATAATTCACCTTTTATGGGGCAGAACTTAAAAGGAAAAGTATTGTTAACATTTAACAATAATCAGCTATATAAATAATGCAAAGAAATTTCAATGCAGTTAGAAAAGGTTATTTTGCGCCGTAGGCGCTAAAGGTCGGTAGCAAATTCAATTAAAGAACGTTTAGCGTGCCGTCAGGTACGCAACAACACCCGGTTCCGTACCTGACGGCACGGCATTTGTAACGGGAATGTTTTTCTACCGACCTTAAACCCCGATGGGGTTATTATATCTGACAAAGGGCATTTGTATATTATAACATAACGAACACATGAATATTAAATAATGACGGTTTTTGTAATTACTGAATAAATATTTCATCATTCAAAATTCAGCATTCATTATTCGATATTAACTTAATAACGCACACCATGATCGACCCAAAAGTAGCCTCAGCCATAGAAGCCGGTTTGGAGGCTTTTTCGAAATATAGCAGCTTTAATGCCGCACCCCTTACAAATGTATTTGAAGATGTTTTTACATCGGAAAATGATTTTATGACTAAGGTAGACCTCGTGGACGAGGTTTTTAGCGACCATCCCCAACTGGAATCACTGCGCGAAGTGTTTTTTGACCTGCTGCTGGTTAACTTTTTCAGCGCCGATGTAAAAAAACTGGAAGAAGATTACCTCGACTCGCCGGAATGGGAGGACATTGAAGAACAAACCCTCGATAGGGGCACCGAACTTTTAAACATGCTGCTTTACCTTAATGAGTGCGAAGATGAAGATATTGAGCCCGACCTGGAAGATTATCTGAAGGAATTTTTACTGGTTGATGAAGACGAGTTCCAGGATGAATACCGGATATATGAACCAGTAATCGCCCATCAAATATTGATGGAAAGCCCTGTAGCGGAGATTGGTAAAGTAGCAGAGAAATTGCCTGTGGATTCGGAACTGAAAGAATTATTTTACCCCCTAATGTGCTTTTTTCAAAATATCAGCCCCTCTGTTGAGGAAAAAAATGTTATTGCTGATAACGCTATAGATAAGGAATTTGATATGGCCGTATTAGAAATATTGATCAGCTTCAGCTAATTAAATAAACCTGTTGTAATTATGGATTTAGAACAAAGGATGAAAATAATTTTCCTTAAATATGGAATTGTACTGGGGTTTATATTAATGGCGCTTAGCATATCCTCGTATTATTTAATTACCAGGGTTACAACGTCGCCGGTGCTGTTTATAGCGATCCCCATATTTTTTTCGTTGTTTATACCCATTTTGCTAACGGTATATTTCTGTTTTAACGGGCGCCGGCAACTTGGCGGATATTGGACCCTCAAACAGGCCACCACTGGCATATTTATTATGTTTTTGATCGCTTACGTTATCCAGTTTATTGGCAAGGATATTATTTTCGACAAGTTTATTGAACCCGCTAATATTGTAACGACACAAAACGCCGCCATTAAAGCAAAAACTACTTTAATGAAACAAAATGGCGACACCCAAAAAGCGATAGACCACAGCATGGCCGAAATGAAAAAGGACTTTGCAACCCAGCAAAATACTACCGTTGGCAGCACTATCCAGGGGCTGATATTTTCAATTCTTTTTATATTTCTCTTCGCGCTGATCTTTGGGGCCTTATTCAAAAAAGTCCCTCCCGATTATACAACCTGAATTTGCCTCGCTTGTAATCAGTTAGCAGCAAAATGTTGTCCGTGATTCAAGTACAAAACTTTTAATTTAGAATTAGATAGGGTTGAATAATAATTATTGTTTAATTTTATTGAAACTTAAATTAAAAATCATAATGGAAAATGCTAAACAAAGTTCTACTAACATAACAGTTAAATGGGCCGTTATCTATTTTATTACCTCAGTAGTAATTACTTATGTATTCCAGTTTTTGGATGTTGATCAAAATTCAGCTGCAAAGTATTTGAGTTACATTCCTTTTATTGCTTTTTTGATGCTGGCTCAAAAGGAATATAAAGATAAGCTCGGCGGCTTCCTCACCTTTGGCCAGGGTTTTATGACCGGTTTTTTATATTCGGTTTTTGCCGGGATAATGCTTGCTATTTTTATATACGTATACCTGGCTATTTTAAGCCCGCAGGTTTTGGATCAATCGTTAGCCGCTCAACATGATAAATTTGTGGAGAATGGTATGTCAGAAGATCAAATTAAAACCGCCACAGAAATGGGTAAAAAGTATGGGGCAATATTCGGGGCGGTTGCGGTATTATTCATCATGCCTATTATAGGTGCGATCATTTCCTTAATTGGCGCCGCCATATTTAAAAAGGAGCCGACGGCCCTTGATATCGAGAAAAACTCAGATTCATATACCGATCCGGTTGTATAATATTAAATCCATATAACAAAACAGGCCCCGGATTTCCGGGGCCTGTTTTGTTTCACCTTTCACCTTTCACTATTTCACCACTCACTTCTTCACTATCTGCTTCACAATATCATTGCCAAAAACAAAAACCATCAGCGTTATAAGTATCACAAAACCGACGATCTGGGCGCGCTCTAAAAATTTATCGCTCAAGGGTTTGCCTTTTATCATTTCAATGACTAAAAACAAGGCATGACCGCCGTCAAGGGCAGGTATCGGCAGTAAATTGGTCAGCGCAAGCACCATGGATAAAAAGCCCACCAGGCTCCAGAAACGGATCCAGTCGATATGCGTCCCGAACATGTTCGCTATAGCCACCGGGCCGCCGGCCACTTTGTTAAACTTGGCTTCGCCTTTAAATACTTTCCCGAGGCCTTTCGCATTGTCGGTAAAAGTGCCCCAGGCTTTTGTTGCGCCTACAGGCAACGACCCAAAAAAGCCGAAGGTTAACCTTTTCTCTTTAATAGAATCTAAATTTGGCCTGAAGCCTAAAATTCCGTCTTTATTCACTTGCCCGGCTGCCTGGATGATATTTCCATTGCGTTTTATAGACAAGCCTACAAGCTTGTTTTTATTTTGCTGCAGCTGACTTTGTAATTCGTCAAAAAATGCAATTTTACTGGCGTTGATGGCCACAATACTATCGCCTTTTATTAATCCGGCTTTTTGCGCCCCGCTTTTGGGTTCAACTTCGCCGATGGAGAATTTCATTCGTGGGGCGCGGCTGATAAACTGGTCGATCCCGAAATCAGATATGTCATTTATTATATTCGCCGGCACTTTGATATGCAATTCCTGGTCGCCGCGCTGAACGGTAAGGTCGGTGTTGCCCATGATCACCTGCGGGCTTGTAATGTCTTCAAAGCGTACAACGGGCTGTCCGTTGATGGCGGTAATTTTGTCGCCTGCTTCCAGGCCTATTTTTTTGCCTATTTTTCCCGGCACAATCCCGTATTTGATCTCGGAGTTTGGGATATACGTCTCACCGTATTTTATGGTGAGAATCCAAAAAATTAATATCCCCAGGAAGATATTTACAGTAACACCGCCCAGCATTACGATCAAACGCTGCCAGGCTGGTTTGGAGCGGAACTCCCAGGGCTGCGGCGGCCCCGCAAGCTGCTCGGTATCCATCGACTCATCGATCATACCGGCAATTTTTACATAGCCGCCTAAGGGCAGCCAGCCTATGCCATATTCAACACCCTTGTAATTAAACTTAAAAAGACTGATGCCCCAGGCATCAAAAAAGAGGTAAAATTTTTCTACTTTGATCCCGAAGGCCCTTGCGGCTAAGAAATGGCCAAGCTCGTGCAGGATTACTAAAATTGAAAGGCCCAGGATTAACTGGCCAACCATGATCACTATACTCATTCGTTATATTTCGCTATTATTATATTAAAATTGTAATGCCTTTAACGGCATTTGTTGTATTAAATTTTGCGCAAAGATGCGTGTTTCTTTATCAGTATTCAAATAGTCATCCAAAACAGGACTGGCTATGTAGGGGATTTGTTGCATACACTGTTCAATTACCCTGCTCATAGCTAAAAAACCTATACTTTTGTTTAGAAAACCTGCAACGGCCATTTCGTTAGCTGCGTTAATAATGCAGGGCATATTGCCTCCTTGTTTCAGCGCTTCGAACGCTAAACTAAGGTTACGAAAAGTAACGATGTCCGGTTTTTCAAAAGTTAACTCCGGGTAATTAATAAAGTCAAAACGTTTGAATTTGTTTTTTAATCTTGATGGATATGATAAAGCATATTGTATGGGTAATTTCATATCGGGCACGCCCATTTGCGCTTTAATTGAGCCATCTTCAAATTGCACCATCGAATGGATGACTGATTGCGGGTGTACTATAACATCAACCTGTTCCGGCTCCAGGTCAAACAGCCATTTCGCTTCTATCACTTCCAGCCCCTTGTTCATTAACGTAGCGCAGTCGATGGTTATTTTAGCGCCCATCACCCAATTGGGGTGTTTTAGCGCATCTTCTCGTAACACACCGGCCAAAAATTCCAGCGACCTGCCACGGAAGGGCCCGCCTGACGCAGTTAGTATGATCTTTTCAACCGGGTTATTTTCTTCGCCGACAAGGCATTGAAAAATAGCGGAATGTTCCGAATCAACAGGTAAAATTTTAACGTTATGTTTTTTTGCCAGGCCGGTCACCAACTCGCCGGCTACGACAAGCGTTTCTTTATTGGCTAAGGCGATATCTTTCCCGGCTTTTATGGCGGCAATGGTAGGCTCCAGCCCGGCAAAGCCGACCATTGCCGTGAGTACGATATCAATGTCGGGATGGGTTACGGTATCTGCAATTGCTTCAATCCCGGCCAACACTTTTACCGGCGTATGCACAAGGGCTTCCTTTACATATTGGTATTTTGTTTCATTGCAGATGATCACATACTCCGGTACAAATTCAAGCGCCTGTATAATTAACAGGTCGGCATTTGAATTGGCGGTTAGCATAAATACGCTGAAAATGCCGGGATTACCCCTGATCACTTCCAGTGTTTGGGTGCCCACGCTGCCCGTTGAGCCGAGAATGGCTATGTTTTTTTTGTTAATCAATGTTTATCTTTTTCAGAACTCGTTAAAGCCCGTTCTTAATTTTCCCTGTTCCAATAGTTTTGCCGGAACCTCGATCTCGTGCTTGCAAGCTATTGATTATCAATATACCTAACAATCTTTTTTAATTCATTGCCGTCCGCTTTAGCGGACGGAACAGATGAAAATGAAATTAGGCTTTAGCCTAACCTATGCGCCTTTTTGGGCTAAAGCCCTTGTCCATCTACCTTGAATCCGTTGGCTGAAGCCAACGGCAATGAATATAATTTTAAAGGCATTATATCATGTTTTTTCCGGATACGCCTTAACGATTTTTGTCTATGACTTTTTTTAGTCTATAATATATTCCTTCAACCCATCCGCTATTTTGCGGTCATTCGCCAGCCTTGGCACCTTATTTTGCCCGCCCAGTTTACCCTGCGAACGCATATAATTAATAAAGGTATCTTTTTTCAGGCTTTGGATGCGCAAAGGTTGCAAAATGTTACCTGCAATCAGGTCAAAATAATAAATATTTTTCTTTTGCAGGGCTTTGTCCACCTGCAGGGCAAATGCTTTCAAATCTGCAGGCGCTCTACTGAATTCGATGAACCACTCATGATAAGGTAGTTCCCCTTTCGGGGGATTTACCTGCGGGGCCACCGTGAACTCAATTATGTCAAGGCCCTGTTCATTGGCAGCGCTCATCAGCGCCTGTTCAACTTCTTCGCCGATCACATGCTCGCCGAATGCTGAAATATAATGTTTAATGCGCCCGGTAACTACAATTTTATAAGGATTTTTTGATACAAATTTAACGGTATCGCCTAAACTATAGCCCCACAACCCGGCGCTGGTATTTAATATCAGCGCGTAATTTTTATCAAGCTCAACGCTTTTCAAACTAATACGCGTTGGATTTTTATTAAAAAATTCATCGGAAGGAATAAACTCGTAAAATATACCCGAATCAACCATCAGCAGCAGGCCCTTTTCTTTTTGCGAATCCTGGAAAGCGATAAAACCTTCGGAGGCCGGGTAGGTCTCAATCGCATCAATTACAAAGCCAATGCTTTCTTCCATCCGGGCGCGATAGGGTTCGAAATTAACCCCGCCATGCACAAAGAGCTTAAAGTTTGGGAAAATATCCTTTATCTTTTTACCGCCAGAAACCGCCGAAAGCCTGTCGAAATACATCTGGCACCAGGGCGGGATGCCTGAAATGAGGCGCATATCCTGGCCTTTGGTCTCAGCAGCTATGGCATCAACTTTTTGCTCCCAGTCTTCAATACAGTTCACTTCATAGCTGGGCAGGCGGTTTTTTTGAAGATAGCCCGGCACATGATGAGCGACTATGCCCGACAGCCTCCCGACAGAAATCCCCGCCTTAACCTCCATAACCGGGCTGCCCTGCAGGAAGATCATTTTCCCGTCAACAAAATCAGCCTTGCCCGTTTCGTAAACATAACTCAACAACGCATTGCGTGCCACCTTAATATGCTCGGGCATGCTTTCTTTGGAGATGGGGATATATTTTATCCCCGAAGTAGTGCCAGACGTTTTTGCAAGATAAGCCGGTTTGCCAGGCCAGAGCACATTTTCTTCGCCTTTAATTATACGGTCAATATAGGGGCGAAGGTCTTCATAGTCATAAACCGGCACATTTTTTTTGAAATCATCATAAGTATCGATCTCTTCAAAATGGTGGGCTTCGCCGAAGGCTGTATTTTTAGCGTGGCTGACCAGGTATTCGAATGTCTTTTGCTGCAGATCGACCGCGTTTTTACGGATTTTGTTTAACCGGCTGTTAATTATCGCGGCAAAAGGTTTGCTTAATGCAGCTTTCAATCCCATGTTTTACAGCGTTTCGGCAATTTCGTCATCCACATCCTGGTGACTGTAGACAAGTTTACGATAGGCTACCACTAAAATGATATTTACAAACGGTATTACAAACACCATTCCTATAATTGTGAACGACCCCGCCAGGACAAGGATTTCGATGAACAGGAATAGTAAAAAATATTTTAAAAAGTTGCCCCTTATCAGTTGAAAACTTTGGGTGACCGATTCAAATGGCCCCGATTCATCATCTACGATAAAACAGGTGCAGATAGGAAAATAAAACAGGAAAAAAAACTGGAAGAAAATTCCGACAAATATACCAAGCATGCTTTGTAACAGTCCTTCATGCAGCCGTTTAATAACGTTGGTCATCAATACCGCAAGCGAACTAACGATTACCAGTAATGTAAGATAGCTAAGCAGCATTTTTACTTTTGGGATGATATCACCAAAACCAAAGTCGTAATACTGTTTGTCAATCAGTTGAAAAACAAGTTTAATAAAGCCTAAAAAAACAAAGCTTATACCTATCAGTAAAAAAACGATGCCAATTGATGTTAAAATACTGTCATCTATCAGGTTATAAACAACAAAACCCAAAACGATAACAATAACAAAAGCCAGTAAAGTGTAAACAGCAATTGTTGGAAAATTTTTCTTCAAAATATTCCATGCAATACTGATAGTTTCCGTTACGGAAAAAGGATGGTACATACCCGCTTTATGAAATTTTTAATATAACCCGTTTAAAAAAATCCTGCATAAATCCTAACCCGTAGGCTATTAGCTGAATAAAGGAAGCTATTACGCTCAAAAATGCAATTTTTGCCGACTTATTTTTACTCCATGCATGAAAAAATATCAACAAAATGATAAGCGCCAGGATAAAATTACATAGCTGTGCTATTTTCCAGTTAAATATATTAGAAATAGCTGTGAATATTAGTGATAAAGTAAATACTGCTGGAAAAAAATGCACCAGTTTCAACTCGTTTGGAAAGAACTTATAAACATTGATACGTGCCCTCCCAAAAAAATGTAACTGTTTGTAAAATTTAAAGAAATTGGTGCGGCGTTTATGGTAGACCTTTGCTTCGGGGATCAGTCCGATCTTGAAGCCCATGGAGTGGACGCGGATGCTGTATTCAATATCCTCGCCCGAACGGGTAATGATAAAACCGCCGGCTCTTTCCCACACCTGCCTGGATATACCCATATTAAAGCTGCGCGGATGAAATTGCCCTATCCCTTTTTTCATGCCCCTGATACCGCCGGTAGTGAAGGGCGAGGTCATGGCGTAGCTTATGGCTTTTTGGATAGGGGTAAAAGATGGATGTGACGCATCCGGGCCGCCATAGGCATCCAGGTAATTTTTACTTAAAGAATCGTTAACTATCTGCAAATAATTTTCGGGGATAAGGCAATCCGAATCAAAAACTACAAAGTAGTCGCCCCTGGCGCGTTCAAAACCAAAATTGCGGGCAAAACCCTGACCGGCATTTTCTTTCACAAAATATTTAACGTCCAGCTTGTCCGAAAAGCCTTTTACAATTTCAGCAGCATCATCAACAGAGCCATCCTCAATCACCAAAACCTCGAACTGCTTATACGTTTGCAGCACCAGCGTTTCCAGCAGTTCCTTTATTTCCTGCGGACGGTTGTAGAGCGGGATTATGACGGAGAAGTACATATTTTAATGTGCGGATATGCGGATGTGCAAATGTGCGGATTTAGAGATGTGCGAATATGCAGATGCGCAGATTTTAAATGTAAAGATGGCTGTCATTTTTTTGTTTGTTCGTCTTTCGTACTTACATATCCTCGTATCTGCATATCCCGGTATCCGCACATCTGCACATCCCCGCATCTGCACATCAAATTACCTCCTCCACCTGGTACCTATTCCGTTCGGGGGCGCTGCGGGCAACCAGTTCGGCGACGAAACCTGTCAGGAACAATTGCGAGCCTAATATTACGGCTACAAGGGCAATGTAAAACAGGGGCTGTTCAGTAATATCGCGGTATTTCAGGCCTTTTGCGATGGAGTGTAATTTATCTGCTATCATCCAGATGGTAATAACAGTCCCGGCAAAAAAGCTTAATACGCCCATCGAACCAAAAAAATGCATGGGCCGTTTGCCAAATTTACCGACGAAAAATATCGACATCAGGTCTAACAGCCCGTTTACAAAGCGGCTAACGCCAAACTTTGTCTTGCCGTATTTGCGGGGGCGGTGCTCAACTACCTGCTCACCAATTTTTACAAAACCTGCCCATTTGGCTATTACCGGGATATAGCGGTGCATTTCGCCATAAACCTCGATGTTTTTTACTACCGCTTTGCGGTAGGCCTTTAAACCGCAGTTAAAATCGTGCAGGTTATGTATGCCCGACATCCGGCGGGTGGCCGCGTTATATACTTTTGTTGGGATTGTTTTGCTTAAAGGGTCATGCCGTTTTGCTTTCCAGCCGGATACGAGGTCATATTTCTCTTCGGTAATGCGGCGGTAAAGTTCGGGTATTTCGTCGGGGCTGTCCTGCAGGTCTGCATCCATGGTTATTACCACATCGCCCTGGGCAGCTTCAAAACCTGTATTTAATGCGGCCGATTTGCCATAGTTGCGACGGAATTTTATGCCTTTTATAAAAGGGTTATTCTTATGCAATTTCCTGATCATCTCCCAGGAGCCATCGCTGCTGCCATCGTCAATCAAAACGATCTCGTAAGTAAACCTGTTCTCGTCCATTACACGGCTGATCCATGAGGTAAGCTCGGGTAATGATTCTACTTCATCGTAAAGGGGAACTACAACTGATATGTCCATTGATCAGCAAAAATATGAAAAAAGTTGATTGGTTGATTAAGTTGAATAGGTTGATTGAGTTGCTCAGTTGATGGGTTGGTTTTGCCGCTGAATCTGAGAATTAAACAATTTCTTAATATAACGGAACAATTTATAAATTTGCGCTGTTTTAACAATAAAAATTAACTGCTCACCACTCACTTAATCAACTTAATCAACCCAATAAACTAAACTCCCTACCTTGCTTTTTAAATTAAAAAACTTTCCAGATATGAATTTTTACAAAATTGCACTTTCACTTTTATTGTGTATTGGTGTGTGCGCGGCGAATGCACAAAATACAGATACCGCCAAATCAAAATACGACCAGCATAAAGCATTCCCGGCAATGTTTTATCCTCCGAACGGAAATTTATTAAGAGGTGCAAGCGGTGCGCCGGGCCCAAAATACTGGCAAAACCATGCCGACTATAAGCTGAATGTTATTTTGGATACCGCAAAACATAATGTTAGCGGGACAACAGTCATCACCTATACCAATAACAGCCCCGACCCCATGGCGTTTTTATGGCTGCAGGTTGAGCAGAATATTTATCGCACAGATTCGCGTGCCGAGGCTACCAGCCCGGTTGACGGCGGACGGTTTAACAATAAATCGTTTACCGATGGCGATGTAATAAAAGGCGTATATGTGATAAAAAACGGCAAGGCCGAAAAAGTTGATTACCTGGTGACTGATACCCGTATGCAAATAAAGCTGAATGATACCCTGCGGGCCGACGGCAGCAAGATACAATTGAAAATTGATTATGCATTTGATGTGCCCGAATACGGTACCGACCGCATGGGCCGCAAACTTTTTAAAAACGGCTGGGTATATGAGATTGCCCAATGGTACCCGCGTATGGAAGTGTATGACGACGTTACCGGCTGGAATGTGATCCCTTACCTGGGCGCAGGTGAGTTTTATCTGGAATATGGCAATTTTGATTATACGATAACTGCCCCTGCAAATCTTGTCGTGGTAGCCTCGGGAGAATTGTTGAACCCATTGGAAGTATTATCGCCTAAAATTGTCAATCGTTTGGCTACGGCGAAAAACAGCGACAAAACGGTGATGGTAAAAGATTCGATAGACCTGACGATGCCCGATTCTTATCCCGCAAAGGCAAACCTTACCTGGCATTTCTTTTGTAAAAACGCGCGTGACGTGTCATGGGCCGCTTCGAAAGCATTTTTATGGGATGCCGCCAGGATAAACCTGCCAAGCGGTAAAAAAGCATTAGCACAATCTGTTTATCCTATAGAAAGCAAAGGGCAAAACGCCTGGAGCCGCTCTACAGAATACGTAAAAGGCTGTATCGAATTATATTCGAACGAGTGGTTTGAATATACTTACCCGGTTGCTACCAATGTATCGGGCATAGTAGGGGGGATGGAGTACCCCGGTATAGTTTTCTGCGGATCAGAAAATCAGGCGGGTGGTTTGTGGGAGGTGACCAATCACGAGTTCGGGCACAACTGGTTCCCGATGATCGTTGGCTCAAACGAGCGTAAATATGCCTGGATGGATGAAGGCTTTAACACCTTCATAAACAAGGTTGATACCAAAGTTTTCAATAACGGCGAATATTTTGAAGCCCAGGACGCGCAAAAGGAAGCGCCTAACATGTTCAACCCCGATGCCGACGCCATAATGAATATACCCGATGTTATCCAGCCTGATTTCCTTGGCTACGCCGCTTATGAAAAACCCTCGCTGGGCTTAACCATATTACGCGAGCAGATATTGGGCGAAAAACGTTTTGATTACGCTTTCCGCACTTATATTAAACGCTGGGCATTTAAGCACCCAACCCCATGGGACTTTTTCCACTCGATGGATAACGCGGCGGGCGAAGACCTGGGCTGGTTCTGGAACGAATGGTTCTTTACAACCTGGAAACTTGACCAGTCTGTAAAAGAAATAAACTACGTTGATAACGACCCTACCAAAGGCGCCCTGATAACCCTTGAGAATAAAGACGGTATGACTTTGCCCGTTACCATAGCCATTAAAGAAGAAAACGGCACAACAGGCAGGGTTAATTTACCTGCCGAAATATGGGAACGCGGCGGTATATGGACGTTTTTGTATAAATCAACCTCGAAAATATACTATGCGATCATCGATCCTGACCATGTTTTACCGGATATTAATCCCGAAAACAATGCTTTCAGCGGCGTAAGTGTGCCTGCGGATATTACTGCGGCGTCGGTTATAAAAAGCTATCTTGATGCCATAGGCGGTGAGGCCCGGTTGAAGGATGTAAAGGATTTGACCGTTTCTTCCGAAGGAACTGTACAGGGATTAACCGTGATAAGGGTAAATAAATATAAAACGCCCGGTTTGTTTTACCAGGATATATCGGTTCCATCGTACAATAATTTAAATGTTGAGCACATTGTTATTGATGGCGACAGCTTGAATATAAAGCAGATGAACAAGCCTGTACCGCTTGCCCCTGATGCGAAGGGGCCGGTTAAGGCAAGGCATAAGCTTTTCCCCGAACTGGATTTTAATAAGCCCGGTTATACCATGCAACTGTCGTCCGCGCTGCAGGTTATTAATGATCAGCTGGCTTACCTGGTAACGGTAACAGGCCCCGATGGCACGAAAGTGAAATATTTTTACGATATGAAAACCGGTTTAAAGCTCAAGCAATTTACGGATGTTACAAACAGCACAGTTATGGAATGGAGCGATTACCGCGATATAAACACGGGCATAAAAATACCATATTCAGAAAAAACTACTGTTGTTGGCCAGCCAATTGAATTTAAGGTAAAAAGTGCCACTGCAAATACTGATTTGACGACGGATAGTTTTAAATAAGTCTGAAGCCTGAAGTCGGAGGTCAGAAGTTCGAATCTTTTATGCCGCGAACTTCTGACTTCCGACTTCTGACTTCAAAAAGGCCCGGCGCGTGAGCATTGGGCTTTTGCATTTAATAGCGTATTTCATCAATTAATGACAAATAACCGACCTGTTTATTATAACAAAAAATCTGGCGCATCCGTATAACATCTTTAAACGTTTATTCGTTTTTTTGGATAAAAGCAACGTTATAATATAAATTTCAGTAGCATACAAACAAGTCTCCTTTTTTAAAAAATAGCTATCGGCTAAGCCTATGAAAACTAAACAGCATCATTATTTAAACAAGGAGTGGAAGGCATATCCATCGGAACTGAGCGCCGAAAAATGCCAGTTGGTTTTGGTTTTCGGATCGCGCGGATGTATCGTAAGAAACGAGATTTACGACTATGTAAAAAATGCTTATCCGAACGCCGATATTGTATTTTCCTCAACAGCCGGCGAGATCATTAACGATTCCGTTTATGATAACAGCGTAGTAGTTACTGCTATCGAACTTGAAAAAACATACGTTAAATGCGTAAAAACAAATATCAGCGGGCATAGCAACAGTTTTGAAACCGGGAGCTATCTTGGGAAACAGCTGGGCCACGATGACCTGAATTGTATATTTGTTATTGCCGACGGCACATTTATAAACGGAAGCGAGCTTGTTGATGGTTTCAATCATGATAACATGCAGCAGGTACCTGTAACCGGCGGTTTAGCAGGTGATGCAGCAAGGTTTGAGAAAACTTTTACCGGTTTAAACGATATCCCTTCGCAGGGAAATGTTATTGCCATCGGTTTTTATGGTAAAGATATCCTGATAGGGCATGGGTCTTTGGGCGGATGGGATGAATTTGGTCATGAGCGCATTATCACCCGGTCCGAGAAAAATGTTTTATTTGAGATAGACCATAAAAATGCGCTCGACCTGTACAAACAATACCTGGGCGATTATGTAGATGAATTGCCGGGATCCGCATTGCTGTTTCCGCTGGCTTTAAGGGTAAACGGATCGGATAAAACCTTAGTAAGGACCATATTAAGTGTCAATGAAGAAGAAAAATCGATGACGTTTGCCGGGAACCTGCCCGAAGGCAGCAAGGTGCGGTTAATGAAGGCAAATTTTGACAAATTGATCGAAGCTTCGTCAACAGCGGCGCTAAACGCATTCAGCAGGGCCAATTTTCCCGAACCGGGCCTGGCCATACTGATCAGCTGTGTTGGCCGTAAATTAATACTGCAGGAACGTACCGATGAGGAAGTAGAGGCGGCAAGGGAGATATTTGGCAATAACACCACTATAACCGGCTTTTACTCCTACGGCGAAATATCACCATTCAGCGCCGGCACCCAGTGCGAACTGCATAATCAAACCATGACCATTACTACATTTACCGAAGTATAAACGGCAGGTATGGAATATCACAGCGTTTTAACCAAGCAAATTAAAAGGTCGCTTCCCGAGCAATATCTTGCCGATGAAAACATAAAGATTTTTTTGGCAGGGGTGAGCAATTCGTATCAAAATTTTGAACGCGCCAATAAAATTTCAGAGCATGCGTTTGCAGTCAGCGAACGTGAATACCAGGAAGTTAACAGCAATTTGCTGAAACAGAACGCCATAAAACAGCAATCAATATCGGGTATAAAAAAGGCGATAAGTTCGCTTTCGCCTGAGTCGCTTCCCGACTTTGATGACGCTAACGACGATCTTATTTATATTATCAAATTCCTGCAAAAGCAGATAAATAAAGCTAAAGAGCTGGAAGGTCAGCTTATACTTTCAAAGGAAATTGCTGAAAACGCGGCGCTTACGAAGTCGCAGTTCTTATCAACCATGAGCCACGAGATCAGGACGCCGATGAATGCGGTAATAGGCTTTACGCATTTGCTGCTGCAGCTTGATCCGCGGCCCGAACAGGCAGAATACCTTAAACTGTTAAAATTTTCGGCCGAGAATCTTTTGGTACTGATCAATGATATTCTTGATTTTAGTAAAATTGAAGCCGGAAAGATAGAATTTGAAGAAGCAGACTTCCACATTAAGGACCTTGTCGGCAACATCAGGCTGGCTTTATTGCAAAAGGCCAACGGGAAAAATATCCAGCTTAAACTGTTAATTGACCAGGACCTGCCCGACATTGTTAAGGGCGATCCCGTGAGGCTGGGACAAATATTAACCAACCTTATCAGCAATGCGGTAAAATTTACAGATAAGGGAAAAGTAACCATCACAGCGTCCCTGCAGGAGCGATTAGAGGACTATACTGTTATTGATTTCGAGGTAGCTGACACCGGCATTGGCATTGCTGCCGATAAGCTGGAGCATATATTTGAAAGCTTCACCCAGGCAGCCGCAGATACTACACGCAAATTTGGCGGCACCGGCCTGGGGCTTACCATTACCAAAAGGCTGCTTGATATGATGGGCAGCGAAATTAAAGTGAAGAGCGAATTGGGGAAGGGGTCGGTATTTTATTTTAGTCTTACAATAAAAAACAGTACTGCGCAATTTGTAAGCAGCAGTATCGACCAGCTTACCATTATAGAAAAAAGCCTGAAGGGTGTTAAAATACTTATTGCCGAGGACAACCAGATCAACGTGATACTGGCCAAACAGTATATGAAATTGTGGGATATTGAATGTGATGTAGCCGAAAACGGGCTGATAGCGCTGGCATTGGTACAAACCAACGATTATGACCTGGTATTGATGGATCTGCAAATGCCCGAAATGGACGGTTACCAAACCACCACCGCCATACGCGCCCTTCCCGGCGAAAAATTTAAAAATTTACCCATTATAGCGCTTACCGCTTCTGCTATGCTTGATATTAAGGATAAGGCTTTTATAGTTGGGATGAACGATTATATCAGCAAGCCATTTAATCCGAATGATCTTTACAGGAAAATAGCTGCTTATTCAAACCTGGTGCTTGAATAGGGGAGCCGGGTATCTTATTTTTTACCACGAAGGGCACGAAGGATTCACAAAGTGCACAAAGCCTTTATGGTTAAAACGTGATTAGCGATTGAAAAATGCTGAAAGAGGTGGATTTTAGAGCCCGGCCGGTGCGATTCCCCTCTTGAGAGGGGCGGAGGGGTGTGCTGACGAACATGCCCGCTAACACACCCCCGCCACTTCGCAGCCCTGCGCGCCCCCTCTCAAGAGGGGAGTTGTCGTAACACGCATATTTTCAATTAGTTAATCCGATAAAGTTTAGAATTTTTAACGGCTAAACGCCTTTATTAAAACTAAATTTTATATTTGTACAGATTTATATGTGATGATGAGATACCTATTCCTTTTCATTTTAGGCTTATTTGCTTTTGATGCTGCTTTTGCGCAGAAGGATGCATATTATTTAAAGAATTCCGGCGAATTGGTGTCGACGAAGGATAGCGCTGATTTCATTCTTGTGATAATGCCGCCCGATAATAGTGTTGATAAACGTTTATATGTAGTAAATGAGTTTTATCCAGACGGCAAAATTCTACTGACCGGGTACTCCAAAACTAAAACACCGAACCTGGAATTTCAGGGTACGCAGATAGCTTTTTTTCCTGATGGGAAGAAAATGAGGATGAGGCGTTTTGAAAAAGGGCAACTTTTTGGAGACGAAATAAAATATTATCCCAACGGCGAGTTGTATACTATCAAAAGTTATCAAAATGGTAATATTCTTTTTAAACAATTTAATGACTCCACAGGAAAAGTATTAGCCGAAAACGGCAATGGAATATGGGAAGATTTCGATAAAAGTTTTAGTGAAGTTGTTGCCAAAGGGAAAATCAACAAAGGATTGCAACAAGGGGAATGGTACGGAAAAATAAATGATTCCGTTAGCGTTAAACGCTTATTTATGAATGGTGAGTTAATCTCTGTTGACAGGATTTACAGTTATAAACAGGACACTGTTGTTTTTAAGAAAGTTGAAACTGCGCCTGAATTTCGTGGTGGCGATAATCTGCTTATTCAATATTTTGCCAGGAGTATTCATTATTCTAATGTAACAAGAGAAAACATTAACGGCCAAGTTATAATAAGTTTTATAGTCGAAAAGGATGGTTTCCTGACTAATATAAAAGTTGTAAATAGTTTGGAAAAGAGCCTCGACGACGAAGTTGTGAAAGCCTTGCGAAAATCACCGTCATGGAACCCGGGTATGCAAAATGGGATGGCGGTACGTGTAGCTTATTCGTTGAAATTGTTATTCAGCTTAACGCAAAACAGTTATAGGATAGAAATACCACCCGTGGACCCATGAGAAAATATATTTTATCAGTTATTTTAACTCTACCTGTTTTTATTGCTTTTGCGCAGAAGGATACGGCTGTTTATTATTTGAAAAACTCCGGCAGGGTTGTCCCAACAAAGGACAGCGCTGATTTTTTCCTGGTCATCTTGCCGCCCGATACCAGCTTCGACAGTAAATTATTTGTTGTAAAGGAATTTTATACCAATGGTAAGCTAAAGTTGATAGGTGGTTCGACAGGCAACTCGTTGGAAAATTTAAAATTCCAGGGACCATATATGGCGTTTTATCCTAACGGGCATAAAATGCTGATCAGGAACTATGAAAAGGGTTTGCCTGTTGCTGACGAAATTGAATATTACCCTAATGGCAAGCTATATCATGTCAGGAGCTACGCCGATGGGGGCAAGATAATTTTAAAACAATTTAATGACTCGACCGGAAATGCATTAGCAGAAAATGGAAAAGGGAAATGGATAGAATATAATGAAAATTTTAATACCATAAGTGCCGAAGGCGAAATTGATTATGGACTGGAAGAAGGTACATCGCGCGGCAGGGTCAATGATTCTGTGAATTTTGAAAGTATATTTAAGAAAGGCGAATTAATATCTACTGCAAGGATATACAAATACAAATCAATTGCCGACACTTATTCGAAAGTTGATACCGTTCCTGAATTTCCGGGTGGACTTAATGCATTTGGCCAGTTTCTTGGCCGTTACATTCGTTATCCGGCAGATGCCAGGGAAAACAACATTCAAGGCAGGATAATAATAAGCTTTATTGTTGAAAAGGACGGTGGTATAACTAATATTAAAATTGTGCGTGGAATTGGCTATGGTTGCGACGAAGAAGCTATACGGGTTATGAAATTATCACCTCCGTGGAAACCAGGAATGCTAAATGGGAACGCTGTACGAGTTGCTTTTAGCGTCCCTATAAGTTTTAGTATAGGTAAAGAACGGTAAAGATTTGACAACTTTCAAAAAGTTGTCAAATCTAAAATCGAAGCGTAATTAAATTACTTTGGTATCGTAAAGCACCTGGTTCATATTCCTTACAGCATCAGCGCTTTTGCCGAAATTGGCCTGCTGGTCGTCGTTTAATTTAAATTCGTGGATCTTTTCGAAACCATTTTTGCCGAGGATAACCGGTACAACTAAGGAAATATCTTTTTGGCCATATTCGCCGTCGAGGGCAACGCCGCAGGAGATCAGCTTTTTCTGGTCGCGTACGATGGCTTCTACCATAAAGGCGGTGCCGGCGCCCGGTGCGTACCATGCGGAGGTGCCGATCAGTTTGGTTAAGGTTGCGCCGCCAACCATGGTGGCTGCCACTACTTTATCCTGCTGCTCCTGGCTTAAAAACTGGCTCACCGGGATACTGTTCCAGGTAGCGTGGTGAATCAGGGGGATCATGGTGGTGTCGCCGTGGCCGCCGATCACTACCGCGTTAAGGTCGGCAGGGGAGCAGCCTAATTCCTGGCTCAGGTAATATTTAAACCTCGCCGAATCCAAAGCCCCGCCCATGCCTATGATACGGTTTTTTGGGAGACCTGATGTTTTAAACGTCAGGTAGTTCATAGTATCCATCGGGTTGGAAACCACGATGATAATGGTGTTTGGCGAATGTTTAACGATGTTTTCGGTAACGCTTTTTACAATGTTGGCGTTGGTGCCTATCAGTTCTTCCCGTGTCATGCCCGGCTTGCGTGGCAGCCCGGAAGTGATCACCACTACTTCCGAATCCGCAGTAGCGGCATAATCATTGGTAACACCTTTGATTTTGGTATCGAAGCCTAAAAGGGCCGATGTCTGCATCATATCGATTGCTTTGCCTTCGGCAAAACCTTCGCGGATGTCCAGCAAAATAAGTTCTTCAGCCAATTCTTTCCTGGCGATATTATCCGCGCAGGTTGCGCCAACAGCCCCGGCGCCAACAACAGTTATTTTCATGGTTATGTATTGATTTATATAGGAAAATTAAATTGGCCGAAGATAGATATTTATATTTTTTTAACAGTAAAAATTGTGCAAGGATTTCGGATGTCGGAATTTTGATTTCGGATTTGGTTGGATTTCGGATCCCGATAGCTATCGGGACGGATGTTCGATTTCGGATTTTTAATATAGGATATCCGGAGAGAGTCTTTTATTTTGAGATTCTTTAACGCTGCGTTGAAATCCAAGCATCTGTTGCTCAAAAAACCGGCTTTTATGATTAAACGTGTGGGTATTAGATTGGTATTAGATTTTCTTAAGAGCCATCGGCTCGAATAATTTTGTAACAACGGGTTTCAACCCGTTGAACTTACCAGGTAATAGTATGGAGTGCCGTAGGCACGGCCCATATTTTAAACAGCTTAATTTGAAGTCCATATTTATTGTATGCCAAATAAGGCAAAACGTCATATATGAGCCGAACCTACGGTTCTTTTTACCATTTGTTATGTCTTTTCAACGGATTAAAATCCGTCCGCCAGCTGGCGGAGATTGGTCGAGGCTACGCCTCTTTTATCTGATATCTTAATCATTCCAAACGTAACAGAGGTAAAATCAGGATATTTTATAAATCACTTTTGCTTATTTGTAGAATATTTTTGCATTAGTTAAGGCGTAACTGTTTGTTTATTCCATTTTTATGTAATTTAATAGTGTAAACAGATGTTTTCGAAAAAATTTCTAATTTTTTTAACAAACTATGATGAAATTTATAAAAAAAAATTAAATTTGCCTCAATAATTGTATATTAAGTCACGAAAAACACAATTTGAACCAAAAATCATAAAATCATTAAACAAATGGCAACTAAACTCGAGTACATTTGGCTTGATGGGTACAAACCCACACAAAGCCTGCGCAGCAAAACAAAAATTGTAGGGGACTTCAGCGGTAAATTGGAAGATTGTCCCGATTGGAGCTTTGACGGTTCTTCCACCGAGCAGGCGCCGGGAGGTTCTTCAGACTGCGTATTGCGGCCTGTTTTTATCTGTAAAGACCCGGGAAGGCTTGATGCATACCTGGTTATGTGCGAAGTGCTTGATTCAAACGGGAAACCGCATGAGTCAAATGGCCGCGCTACCATCATGGATGATGATAACGATTTTTGGTTTGGTTTTGAGCAGGAATATTTTTTATGGGATCCTGAAACTGATAAGCCGCTTGGCTTCCCGGCCGGTGGTTTCCCCGGCCCGCAGGGCCCTTACTATTGTGGCGTAGGCGCTACCAAAGCTTACGGCAGGGAAATAGTGGAAGAACATTTGGATACTTGTTTAGAGGCAGGCCTAAATGTTGAAGGTATCAATGGCGAAGTTGCCGCCGGGCAGTGGGAATTCCAGATATTCGCAAAAGGCGCTAAAGAAGCCGGTGACCAAATATGGGTGGCCCGTTATTTACTGGAACGAATTGGCGAAAGTCATGGGGTTTCGGTAAACTGGCATTGCAAGCCTCTGGGCGATTTAGACTGGAACGGTTCGGGCATGCACGCAAACTTCTCAAACACTACCTTAAGGACCGCAGGTAAAAAAGAAACTTACGATATCATTTGCGAAGCTTTCCGCCCGGCGATTGCAGAATGTATTGCTGTTTATGGCGCGGATAACGACAAACGTTTAACCGGTAAACATGAAACTGCTTCAATAAACGATTACAGCTACGGTGTATCTGACCGTGGCGCTTCGATCCGTATTCCTTTATATACCGTTCAAAAAGGATGGAAAGGTTATCTGGAAGATCGTCGCCCTAATTCAGCTGCCGATCCATACAAAGTTGCCGCTGTAATTATAAAGACTGTTAAGTCGGCTAAAGTTTAATTCATTAACTAAACTAAATAAACTCGTCCCCTGGTTGTGAAAGGCCAGGGGGTTTTTTTTGTGCGGTGATTGCGTCAATACGGTATGTGTCAAGATGATTGTAATCGTAAGCAAAACTCCCTCCCGTGGGAGGGGCGCAACGGGCTGTGAAGTGGCGGGGAGGGGTTTCGCCGAAATGCCACACAACTACCTGTGGTCTCAAACAACAGCTTGGCATAACAAAGTTCGCTAAACCCCTACCTTCCCTTCCCCGAGGAAGGAATCGCGCAAGGCCGGCGCTTTTTAAAATTTCTTGGGAATAGGGACAGTGTTCTCCAAACGAGGGTTTGTCTCAGGAACAATCAGCTTATCTTAGCATATTCCAAATAATTTCCTGACCTGATATGCCAAAGGCCGTCGGTGGGCAGCTGGTAGAGGTATGCCCAGCAGTTTAAAGGGTTATCATCGGTTTCAACTTCAATTAATGTCCTTATGAACTCATTTGGCTCAGGCTGGTCGTCGCCGAACCCTTCATAATCGTCTAATCTTCTTAGTATCATTTCAGGCTGGTTCATCAAAAAAACCTGGCCGTGTACATAATGATCACACAATGGCTGAACAATTGCGCCGGGATATTCGCCGATGTCGTATAACTCACCCTTAAACTTAGCGTCACCGTAAAAAGTGCTATTCTCCATCAAAAAGGCAGCAAATTCATTTCCTTCGCTTAACAGTGTACCGTAAACAAATAAGTAGCTGCTCGCCTCCATATTAAATAATATGTTTTACCAATAAAATAATATAACAGCGGGCAAAGATTTTTATTGTTTACGCATTACATTTATCTTGCTTAAATTGCCGCCGGTAATTATTCCATCATGAATGAAGATCAGATCATAACCTACCTTAAGGAAAACGATATAAAAAAAATCAAATTTGCCTTTGCCGATATCGACGGTATTTTGCGGGGCAAAGTAATTCATCACAAAAAATTTATCGACGGTCTGCAAAACGGCTACGGCTTTTGCGATGTGGTATTTGGCTGGGACAGCAGCGATACCTGTTATGATAATGTGCAGCTCACCGGCTGGCATACCGGTTACCCCGACCGCCAGTGCCGTATCGACCTCTCTACTTTCCGCACCGTGCCCTGGCAGGCAAATATACCTTTCTTCCTGGGCGATTTCAGCGAGCCTGATGGTAACGACTTGCCTGCCTGCAGCCGGAGCTTGCTGAAACGCATTGCAAAACAATGTGAAGAATTGGGTTACCACCCCGAGTTTGCACAGGAATTTGAATGGTTTAATTTCAGGGAAACCCCGCAGAGCCTGAAGGCGAAGAGTTTTACCAACCTTGAAAATCTAACGCCAGGCATGTTTGGCTATTCAATTTTGCGCACATCGCAGGAAGATGCTTTTTATAACGACTTGTTTAACCTGTTATACCAGTTTAATGTACCGCTTGAAGGCCTGCACACCGAAACCGGCCCCGGTGTTTACGAGGCCGCCATCATGCACGATCATGTTTTACAGGCAGCAGATAAAGCCGCGCTGTTTAAAACAGCTGTTAAAGAAATTGCTTATAACCACGGCATCATGGCATCGTTCATGGCCAAATGGAACGAAAACCTGCCCGGCTGCAGCGGGCATGTCCACCAGAGTCTATGGAACAAAGACCAATCGGAAAACCTGTTTTATAGCGCCGGCGACGAAAACCACATGAGCGATCTGCATAAGCACTACCTTGCCGGGCAATTACACTGCCTGCCGCATATTTTACCCATGTATGCGCCAACCATAAACAGCTACAAACGTCTTGTTGAAGGCGCCTGGGCGCCAACTACCATTACCTGGGGCGTGGATAACCGAACGACAGCACTACGCGTTTTGCATCCGTCCGAAGGTTATACACGCCTCGAAACGCGCATACCCGGCTCCGATACCAATCCATACCTTGCGATGGCGGCGGCGCTTGCGTCAGGTTTGTATGGTATAAAAAATAAGCTGCCTTTAAATATACCGCCAACTGTTGGTAATGGTTACCAGGACAAAAGGAACGGCAGCCTTTCATCAAATTTATTTGATGCGATGACGATAATGAAGGACTCGGCCATTGCTAAGGAATTGTTTGGCGAACCCTTTGTTGAACACTTTTCACAAACACGGTTGTGGGAGTGCAGGCAATATGCCAAAAGTGTAACTGACTGGGAATTGAAAAGGTATTTTGAAATTATCTGAACCGGGATTAAGGAGATTTTACGGATTCATTGGATGGATATTTGCGAATGGGAATTAAGGTGGATTTTTCAGCGTTTGGAAATAGAACAAACTATATATTGACAAGTATATGCCCGAGCAATTAAAATATGATGATATAAACCGCAAAATCATCGGCTGCGCAATGCGTGTACATACTAAGCTTGGAAACGGTTTCCAGGAAGTGATATATCAGCGATCATTAGAACTTGAAATGGCCTTAGAAGGTATTAAGTTTGAAAGAGAAAAAGAAATGGTGATTTATTACCGGGAGATAGAAGTGGGAACAAGAAGAGTTGATTTTTTTGTTGAGAATTTGATAATGGTTGAACTTAAGGCGATAATTGAGTTAGAAGATGTTCATTTATCGCAGGGAATAAATTACCTCGAAGCATATAACGTCGAGGTTGGCTTACTTTTAAATTTTGGAAGTAAATCTTTAACAGTTAAAAGGTTGCTAAATAAAAAGTTTAAACAAAAATAATTTTAACGGGTATCTCAAAAATCCATAAAATCCCCTTAATCCCGGTTCTGACAAATAAAAATAAAGAATTTTGAATAAAATAGTTGACATACATCCTGATGAACTGCACCCGGAGAACCCGATATACCCGCAGTTCCCGGTAAGGGCATCAAAGGTTCAAACAAAGCTGGACTATACCTTTATACTAAAAAAGGCGTGGGAGGGGTATGATGCCTCCAAATCAATAAAGGAGATCGAGGATATCAGCGCGATGGTCTCCACCAACCACGTGTTCCGTATTACGTTTCATGATGATGATATTATTATTGCCAAGCTATCCTATTTTGGTAAATATGAGAACTTTAAAGAGGACCACCGCATCATTCACTCCTTATCAAACAACCTGCTTTACCCCTTTGAAAATTTGCTGGCTAAATCACTGCTGAAAAATAACAGGGTTTATGTTTACCGGCACAAACATGGAAAAACAGACGCCTGGGTGGTTTTTTATAACCCGAGCCGTATTTTAGAGCGTTTGCCGCGACGGCTGGAAGACTACCATATCCGCAAATTGGGGCAGCAGGTGGGTAAGTTTCATAAAGCCTGTTCAAGGGTGAAAAATGTATTGCCGAAGTCGTCCAAAACTTTACGTACTGATATTTTCGCCTTGCAGCATCAACTGGAAATTAACGAAAAGAAATTCGGCTCGGCTATGCAGGTTGATTTTTTGAAATATCATTGTGATTTGTTCCTTAAAAATCGGTCGAACTACAACATGAAATCGTTCGAGATTATCCCTGTTTTTATCGACTGGAACATTGGAAATTTCTCGGTCACCTCAAACCTCGAGCTTTATTCCCGTTGGGATTACGACTGGTTCAGGATGAGTTACCGCATACTTGATTTTTACTTTTTTAGCCGGGTGGTATCCGATGCCGGCGACCGGACGGTATTCAGCTATTATATAAATACCATGATGGAAGACCGGTTTATGCTGTTTTTGAAGGAATATCACCAGGTAAACCCGATCACTGCCGACGAGATCAGGTTTTTAAAGGAAGCATACCGGTTTTTTATACTAAATTACGTGATTAAAGACGGTAAGTATTTTTTTAACGAACAATACGCCACAAAATTACAAGCTGAAGCATTCGAGATCTACCTGCCATCGGTCGACAGGGATTTTGATGCGGAGCGTATAATTGAGGCGCTGGGGATTTAATAGGTTAAAATAAGTTGTAGAGGTTGTAAGGGTTGTAATTGTTAGGCAAATTTTCAACTCTTTACAACTTTTACAACCTATACAACTTTAATAACATAACAAAATGAAGCGCATCGATAACTTTAAGTCAATTATTGATAAGTACAGGATAATTTTCTTTGATGCGTTTGGGGTGATAAAAACATACCAGGGGCTGGTGCCGGGCATTGAAAGAACTTTTGACTATCTTGAAGCCCAGGGGAAGGAATATTACATCGTTACCAATGATGCTTCCCGTAGTCCAGCGCAGTTAGCTGAGAGTTTTCATAAAATGGGTTTAACGGCGGTAACTGCTGACCGCATTGTATCATCGGGTATGCTGACCAAAGAATACCTGGACCTGAAAGTGCTGGATGGCATCGTCGCTTACCTTGGGACGACAGATTCGGCACATTATATTGAGTCTTCCGGGCTGCATGTTTTACCTGTAAATAAAATTAACAGCAGCAACATTGATAAGGTAAATGCACTTATATTTTTGGATGATGAGGGTTTCGACTGGCAAAATGACCTTAACAAAGCGGTAAATATCCTCCGCAAAAGAACCATCCCGGTTATCGTGGCAAATACCGACCGCGCTTACCCGCTGTCGGTGCATGATGTATCCATTGCCATAGGGGGGATTGCTTCGATGATTGAAAGTGTCGTTGGCAAACAGTTTATCAGGTTTGGTAAGCCCGATTCGCAGATGTTTATGTTTGCGTACGATCTGATACGCGACCAGGGGCCGGTTAACAAAAAAGAAATAGTAATGGTAGGGGATACCCTGCAAACCGATATTTTGGGCGGCAACAAATTTGGGCTGGATACAGTGCTGGTACTAACCGGCAACACGCTTCCGGCAGATGTTGAAACAAGGGTGATAGCGACCGGGATAGCGCCCACTTATATTTGCGACAGTGCGGTGGTCGAGTTAGGGGAACTGGGGTTTTAGTAAGCATGTAGACAATTTAAGCCAAATTTTATCCTTTTACCTAAATTATACCTTTATCAAAATGACTAAAAGAATTTTTCAAGCCATCGCTATTGTCACGGTACTTGGCATGATCAGCCCCCGGGGATACTCGCAGGAACATGCCGTCAACAAAGATACTTTAGACCGCAAATGGTGGAAAGAAGCCATCGTTTACCAGATATATCCCCGCAGTTTCAAAGACAATAATGGTAATGGCATCGGCGATTTGAAGGGCATTATATCAAAGCTGGATTATATAAAAAGTTTGGGTATTGACGTGGTTTGGCTGAATCCTATCTACAGTTCCCCGAATGATGACAATGGTTACGATGTAAGCGATTACCGCAACATTATGAAGGATTTTGGCACGATGGATGATTTTGATGCATTGTTGAAAGGTCTGCATGACCGCCACATTAAACTGGTAATGGACCTGGTGGTAAACCACAGCAGCGATGAGCACGAATGGTTCAAGCAAAGCCGCAGCTCGAGGACAAGCCCTTACCGGGATTATTACCATTGGTGGAACGCCGAACAGGGCAAGCCGCCGTATCGTTACAGCTTGTTCGATGTCAATCACGACGCCTGGCGGTACGATTCGCTCACTAATGCCTATTACCTGCACTATTTTTCGCGCAAGCAACCTGACCTTAACTGGGAAAACCCAAAAGTTCGCATGGAAGTATTCGATATGATGAAGTTCTGGGCTGACAAAGGGATTGATGGTTTCAGGCTGGACGCTTTCCAGTTTGCGGCAAAGGATACTACCTTTCCTGGGTTTCCCAAAGGTTTCGAAAAGCATTTTACCAAATATTATGCGATGCAGGGAAACCTGCATGGCTATTTGCAGGAGATGAATAAGGAGGTATTAAGCAAATATAACGTAATGAGCGTAGCCGAAGGCGCTGGCAATACGCCCGAAGATGCCCACAACCTAGTGGATGCCGATAGGCATGAATTAAATATGGCTTACGCGTTCGATGGGGTTGATATTGCAAAGCGCGGAGGTTACAGCCTGTTGCATTTTAAGGAAGTTTTCAGCCGCTGGGACAGTACTTTCGCCGAAAAGGGCTGGCTTTCTATTTTTCTTGCCAATCACGACCAGGCAAGGTTAGTGAGCAGGTTTGGGAACGATAGCCCGCAATTCAGGGAAGTATCCGCTAAAATGCTCACCACTTTTTTAATGACGATGCGCGGGACGCCGTATTATTACAACGGTGATGAATTGGGGATGACTAACGCAGGCTTTGATAAGATCGGTGACTTCCGCGATGTACAAACACTTAATGAATATAAGCACCAGCAAAGTATAGGGGCCGATATGCCTAAATTTATGCAGCAGATCGCTTTTGAAAGCAGGGACAACGCCCGTACACCTTTTCAATGGGATGCTACAACGAATGCAGGGTTTACTACGGGTACGCCATGGATACAGGTGAACGAGAATTATAAAACAATAAATGTCGCTGAAGAAGAAAAAGACCCAAACTCAATATTGAATTATTTCAGAAAAATTGTAAAGTTCAGGAAAGATAACCTGGTGCTGGTTTATGGGAAATACACGTTGCTGGATAAGGATAATCCTGATGTTTATTCGTACACCAGGGAACTGGATGGTAAAAAACTATTGGTAATCCTGAACTTTACAAGTAAAAGTGCTGAAACCCACACAGGCATAGATATGAGTAAAACAAAAATGCTGATGGGGAATTATGAACATCCATCGGCAAATGGAACACTTAAACCTTATGAAGCAGTTATATTTGAACTGAAATAAGCCGGATGTTTTTTATGTATTTTAGGCCGGCCAATTAAACCAATTTTATCTATGAAAATTAAAAGTCAAATCTTTATTTCCGCTTTGTTGCTTTGCTTATCTTTTTCAGTACAGGCGAAGCATTTAGCGGGCGATACTTCAATATGGTCGCCCCAGAGGGCAAACACATGGTATGCAAGCCATAAATGGATAAATGGTGCTAATTTCACGCCAAGCACAGCCATCAACCAACTGGAAATGTGGCAGGCCGATACTTTTGACCCGCAAACCATTGATCGCGAACTTGGCTATGCCGAGGGTATCGGCTTTAACGCCATGCGGGTGTTTTTGCACAGCGTTGCCTGGAAAGAAGATCCTAAAGGGTTTAAAGACAGGGTAAATAAATACCTCGCTATCGCCAACAAACATCATATACAAACCATCTTTGTTTTTTTTGACGACTGCTGGCAAGCCAACCCAAAGCCTGGCAAACAACCCGACCCAAAGCCCGGTATCCATAATTCAGGCTGGGTACAGGATCCCGGGAGGCCTATTACCACACCCGCTGAATTTTTAGAACTCAAAGCTTATGTGGACGATATTTTAATCACTTTTAAACATGATAAGCGTGTTTTATTATGGGATTTGTATAACGAGCCGGGTAACAGCGATAAAAAGAACAAGTCGATACCATTATTGACAAAAATATTTGAATGGGCACACGCCATCCGCCCGGACCAGCCGCTGAGTGCGGGCCTGTGGGATATGGATTTAAAAGACCTTAACAAAATTCAAATTGAAAACTCGGATGTGATCACCTATCACAATTACGATGTGCCCGAAGTGCATCTTAGGTTGATAAAATCGCTGAGACAGTATAATCGCCGGCTGATCTGTACCGAATACATGGCCCGGCCGCGTGGCAGCACCTTCCAGAACATAATGCCCATGCTGAGGAAAGAAAATGTAGGCGCCATAAACTGGGGTTTTGTAAGCGGCAAAACAAATACCATTTACGCCTGGGATACCCCGATCCCCGACGGCTCGGAACCTAAGTTATGGTTTCACGATATTTTTAGAAAGAATGGCCAACCCTATAAACAGGATGAGGTTGACCTGATAAAACAATTGAACGGAAAATAAAATTAACGGCCTATTTATTAATTTAACATCAAATGAAGACGATATTTAAAAGCTTTTCGGCAATATTTTTACCGGTTTGTGTCCTATCTTTGGCAGCTTGTAATCAGTCAGCCAAAACAACATCCACTGCATCAACCATGACGGACAGTACTTCTACAGCAACTTTACCGCCTTCCGCCGGCTTCGAAAGAAAAATTGATGATAAACAAAGCCATCTTTACATTCTGAAAAACAAAAACGGTGTCCAGGCGGCAATAACCAATTATGGCGCGCACCTCATCAGCATAGCGGTGCCTGATAAAGCCGGCAAACTGACCGATGTAGTTATCGGGTTTGATAATATCGACGGCTACAAAAAATCAATGTCTGCCTATTATGGCGCAACCATCGGCAGGTACGGCAACCGGATTGCTAAAGGTCATTTTGTGCTGGATGGCCGCCGTTATGATCTTTTCATCAACAACAAACCCAACACACTGCATGGGGGCGAAAAAGGATTTAACGATGTAGTTTGGGATGCCAAACAAATAAACGATCACACCATAGCGCTTACTTATTTATCAAAAGATATGGAAGAAGGCTACCCCGGCAACTTAAATTGCAAAGTGACTTACGAGCTTACGGATGATAATGCAATCAAAATAAGCTACGAGGCAACCACTGATAAAACCACGGTAGTAAATTTAACCAATCACTCTTATTTTAACCTCAATGGCATTGGCAGCGGGACCATATTAGATCACACTGTACAATTGAAGGCCGGTAGTTATACCCCGGTTGATACAACGCTGATCCCTACCGGGAAAATAGCGCCAACTGCCGGAACGCCCTTTGATTTCAGTAAGCCCGCAACTATCGGCAGCAGGATAAACGATAAGGATGAACAACTGAAAAACGGCAAAGGCTACGACCATAATTTTGTTTTAGACAAACATGATATTACTACCCCGGTAGCCACAATAATTGGCGATAAAAGCGGCATAAAACTCGAAGTATTTACCAGCGAACCTGGCCTGCAATTTTACAGCGGGAATTTTATGAATGGCGGCAACACCATACTGGGTGGCAAAACCGATGATCACCGCACAGGTTTCGCCATGGAGACCCAGCATTTCCCCGATTCTCCAAACCAGCCGCAATTTCCATCGACCGTGTTGAAACCTGGGCAAGTTTATAAAACGGTTACTATTTATAAGTTTTCGGTGGAAAAGTAATGTTTTAAAAGAGTAATCAATGCCCAATTTATATATCATAGCAGGTTGTAACGGCGCCGGTAAAACAACGGCCAGCTATACTGTATTACCTGAAATATTAAATTGTAAGGAGTTTGTTAATGCTGATAATATAGCTGCCGGGATTTCGCCGTTTAATCCCGAGAGTGTAGCGATAGAAGCTGGCAGGATCATGTTAAAACGTATCAACGAACTATTGGATGAAGGAGCCGATTTCGCCCTCGAAACAACGCTATCGACCAAAAGCTATGTTTCATTTGTAAAGAAGGCCCAACAGGCCGGTTATGAAGTTACCTTGCTTTATTTTTGGCTGAGTTCACCGGAAATGGCACATGGCCGTGTTGCAAAACGTGTAAAGAGTGGCGGACACGATATACCGATTGATGTAATTGACAGAAGGTATTACCGGGGTATAAAAAATTTGATAAACCTGTATATACCTATTTGTGATAAGTGGCTCGTGATGAATAATGTGGGACAGAGATCGAAAATGGTTGCCCAAGGGCCAACTGAATTTGGAGAATTAATAATTAACAACGATATTTGGAATACCATTTTGATACAAAGCAATGATAGCACAGACTAAAAAAACAGATTTGGATGATTTTGCAGAGAAAATACTTTATGGGGTAAATAAAGCGCTTCGTAAATTAGTGGAGACTTCTGCTGCAAACAATGAAAGCCTGGTTGTTGGCGATGATAAAGGGGGATTTAAATCAGTTCCCGCAAAAGAATTGTTAAAAACGCTTCCAAAGCAAGAGTGATAATTTGTCCTTTCACAGCTTCTCATAATCCTCCATCGTATCAATATCAATACCTCCCAATGGGAACGGAACAGTAACCACATCATCCGGATATTTTAATAAAAGCTTTTTAGCACCCTCCTGTCCTTTTAATAAAAGTAATTCGTCAAAATAAGCTGCGCCGAATAAAACAGGCGCTCCCATCGTATCATTATAACTACTGGCTACTATTCTTTTCGCTGATCTTTTTTGAACAAGCCGATCAAGCAGTGGAGTATCAACAAAAGGCTGGTCGCAAAGCGTCAGGATTACCGAACCGGCTTTTGGTTCAATTTTTTTCAACGCATTGATCCCCGACCTGATGGATGAAGCCATGCCTTGCTGCCAGTCAGGATTGTGAATGATGTTTATAGCATTATTTTCAATAGTTGGTTTAATCATTTCTTCATTCGCACCCAACACAACTATTACAGGCCTGCAAACTGATGCGGCAGTAGCCTCAATGGCTCTTTGCAATAAAGTTTGGCCCTTGTAAACCAGGTTTTGTTTTGGCTTACCCAGCCTGCTTGAAGAACCCGCTGCAAGGATAATGATGCCTGTCATTTAATTAAAATGGGTTAATATTGTAATTTATACAATACAAGGCTCAAAGTAATATAAAAAGTACATTTAAAAAACATTGTACTAATTTTCATTAGTTAATTTTACCTTATTGAATCAAACTATAGTATTGGCTTTTTGATTCTGATTGAAACTTATAAAAAGGGGAATAATTGCTGTTAGATAACCACGGTAGAAAAATTAATTACCTGCGGCTTGCGGTAACCGACAGGTGTAACCTGCGTTGCTTTTACTGTATGCCCGAAGAAGGCCTGCAGTGGCTTTCGCGAAAGGAGCTAATGACTTATGATGAAATGCTCCAAATATGTTCTTTATTGGTAAAAATGGGTATCGAAAAAATACGCATCACCGGAGGCGAGCCTTTTGTGCGGAAGGATATTATGCAATTTTTAACCGCGCTTTCAAGGTTGCGGGGATTAAATGAACTCACCATCACCACCAATGGCGTATTAACGGCGCCGCATGTGCAGGAGTTAAAACAGATAGGGGTAAAGTCGGTAAATTTAAGCCTTGATACTTTGGATGCGGACAGATTTCTTGACATCACAAAAAGGGATGAATTTCCGGATGTGATGAACACGCTGGATGAACTGTTAAAACACGACATCGAAGTGAAGATCAACTCCGTGGTAATGGATGGCAAAAACACGCAGGATATTATCCCGCTGGTGGAGCTGACAAAGGATTTGCCGGTAAGTGTTCGTTTTATTGAAGAAATGCCATTTAACGGCGACGGCCATGTTTACGGCGGCCTGCAATGGGATTATGTCAGGATTTTGGAAGAGATAAGCAGCAGGTACCCGGAGCTTAAGAAACTGGTTGATCCGCCATATTCTACCTCGTACAATTACCAGGTTCCGGGCCATAAGGGGAGCGCAGGCATCATAGCCGCCTATTCGCGCACATTTTGCGGCACCTGTAACCGTATCCGCATCACGCCAACGGGCGAATTAAAAACCTGTTTGTATGATGACGGTGTAATGAACATTAAAGATATGATGAGGCAGGGTGTTGACGAAAATGATTTAAACAAGGTATTGTTAAGCGCGTTCGGCAACCGGCCAAAAGACGGCTGGGAAGCTGAACGTTCAAGGGTTGAACATGCAGGCGTACATGAGTCAATGGCTACCATTGGCGGATAAATTAAAAAAATAAAAAGGGCAGTCGATATGATAACTGTTGAGGAGGCAGAAAAGACAATACTTGAGCATGTTACGGATTATGGTGCCGAGATCGTGCCGTTCGAGCTTGCTTTAGGCAGGGTTTTGGCCGAAGATATTAAAGCCGACAGGGATTTGCCACCATTTAACAGGGTAACGATGGACGGGATAGCGGTCCATTATGATGCGATAGAAAGCGGGATCAGCACCTTTCGGATAAAAGCGATACAGGCGGCCGGTGATCACCCTGTTGATGTTGAAGAGCAAAATGAATGTGTGGAGATAATGACCGGCTCGGTTTTACCCGGATCGTCGGACACCGTTATCCGTTATGAAGACCTTGAACTTAGGGCAGGCCTGGCAACCCTCGTCACCAACGAAATAAAAAGGGGCCAGAATATCCACTACAAGGGCGACGATAAAAAACAGCATGACCCGGTTGCTCATATTGGCGATTTGGTTACGCCTGCCATTATTGGTTTGGTGGCTTCTGTAGGCGAAGCGGAATTGAGGGTAAAAAAAATGCCCCATGTGGCCATCATTTCATCAGGCGATGAACTCGTAGCGGTACACGAAACGCCAACACCATACCAGGTGAGGCGCTCAAACGGCTATACGGTAAAGGCGGTTTTAAAACAGCATGGCCTGGAAGCTGATACGCTGCATATCCCGGATGAACCCGGTGTCATCAAAGCTCAATTGAAAAACTGCCTTGAAAATTATGATGTGCTGTTATTAAGCGGCGGTGTTTCGATGGGCAAATTTGATCATATCCCTAAAGCCCTGGAGGAATTAAATGTTAATCTGCTGTTTCATAAAGTTCAGCAACGTCCGGGTAAACCTTTCTGGTTTGGTAAACATGATGATGGCCAGCTTATTTTTGCTTTCCCCGGTAACCCTGTGGCTACCTTTATGTGCCTCCACCGGTATTTTTTGCCCTGGTTGCAGGCCTCGCTTGGCGTTAAGGCAAACCCGCCGGTATATGCGGTATTGGACAGGCGTGTAAGTTTTCAACAGCCGTTGAAGTACTTTATGCAGGTAAAGCTCTATAACAACCAGTATTGCCAGTTAATGGCAGGCCCGGTTGAAGGAAACGGTTCGGGAGATTTTGCTAACTTAGCAGATACAGACGCGTTTATTGAGTTGCCGCTCGAACGAAATGAATTTAAAAGGGGGGAAGTGTTCAAGGTATGGCGCTTCTGACCAGGATTAAACGGATTTGCAGATTTACCGGATGCTTAGCTTAAAGAAATCCTGTAAATCGCTGAAATCCGGAAAATGCGGTTCAATAATCGGTGAAATCAAATAGTAATCGGTGTAATCTTAAACAAATGATCACTCATATTAACAAGCAGGGCAATCCAACCATGATCGATGTGACCGAAAAACAGGTTACGCACCGTACCGCCACTGCGCGGAGTATACTTTCGTTGTCGGATGAGGTGCTGGAACATTTAACGGACGGCGATCTGCAGACAAAAAAAGGTTCTGTGTTTCAAACCGCAATAATTGCAGGCATTATGGCTGCCAAAAAAACGGGCGATTTGATACCGCTTTGTCATCCCCTTGGCCTTGATAATTGTACTATTACCATCAGTTTAAATGAAACAAATGAGGTAGTTATTGATTGTACAACAAGTATCACTGCTAAAACAGGCGTCGAAATGGAGGCGCTTGTTGGCGCGTCTATTGCGGCATTAACGGTTTATGATATGTGTAAGGCCATGAGCCACGATATTGTGATCAAAGAAACAAAACTGCTGTCAAAAACGGGAGGTAAACGTGATTTCAAAAGAGCATAGCAAACATACCGACCTTGTAAGGCCGTCGTACGGCAATTTTAGCCGGAACGAATGGGCCATTGTGGGTGGGCCATGCACCATCATCAAGCAATTGGCCGATCAAATCATCAGCGCTTTGTCGCCGGTTTATAAATGCGCTTATGTGGATACTGCCCACAATGACGATATCATCGTACAGCCCGGTCGACTGGCCAGCGGCGCGGTTCTTGACTATACCGACCAGTTAAACTATCGTCAGCTGAACTATCAAACAGAATTCAACGCATTTAAGTTAAGGGAAACATTTGCCGGCGCCGACCTCGTTATCGCAAATGGCAACCATCACCAGGCAAAAGCGCAGGTGGTTATTATCTATCATAATAAAAGGGCGTCACTGCAAAAACGTATAGAGCAGCTAATCAATGTGCAAATGATATTATTGGCCGATGATGCCGATGATATTTTTGATTTTATAAAAGAAGCTGTCCCAAACTGGCAGGATATACCGCTTTACCGGCTTGACGAAACCGCGAAGATCATTGCTTTTTTTGAAAAACAGATGCAGCACGCTAAGCCTGTGCTAGATGGATTGGTGCTGGCGGGCGGCAAAAGCGAGCGTATGGGTTTTGACAAAGGCGGTGTAAACTGGTATGGAAAGGAACAGCGTTACCACGTGGCCGATCTGCTGCGACCTTTTTGTAAAGATATATTTATCTCCTGCCGGGCAGACCAGCGACCGGAAATTGACGTCCGATATTCTACGTTACCAGATACCTTTACAGGATTAGGGCCTTACGGGGCCATATTATCCGCCTTCCGCGAGAGGCCCGATAATGCCTGGCTGGTGGTGGCTTGCGACCTGCCCTTGTTGAGTGAAAAAACATTACAACATTTAACGGATAGCCGGGATACTTCCTCAATAGCTACTGCATATCAAAGCAGTTTTGATGATTTCCCCGAGCCGTTGATCACAATATGGGAGCCTAAAAGCTACCCTGTGTTGCTTTCGTTCCTGTCGCAGGGTTATTCATGTCCCCGCAAGGTTTTAATAAATAGTGATATAACCTTGTTAAAGGCTCCCCATCCTGATGAACTTACTAATGTGAATGCCCCTGAAGACCTCGAAAAGGCTAAACTTTTGCTCCATCAAATACCTGTGCAATGAATCCCGATTTTTTACGATACAGCTGCCAGATAGCTTTGCCGGGCTTTACTGAAAGCACCCAGCGGCTTTTGCAAAATGCAAGGGTATTGGTGGTAGGGGCAGGTGGGCTGGGCAGCCCGGCGGCGCAGTATTTAGCGGCGGCCGGGGTTGGCACGTTGGGCATGGCGGATTTTGATACGGTTTCCATAGCTAATTTGCACCGGCAAATACTATTTTCCCCGTCAGATGTCGGACTAAAAAAGGTTGATGTAGCCTGTGAGCGTATGCAAAAGCAAAACCCCGGCATCCAATTGGTGCCTCATGATGTACGCATTACCTCACAAAACGTAATGGACATCATTAGCCATTATGATATTTTGGTGGACGGTACCGATAATTTCGATACCCGTTACTTATTGAACGATGCCGCGGTAATTGCCGGTAAACCGGTAGTTTACGGCGCTATTTATCAATACGAGGGCCAGGTTGCTGTTTGGAATGTTAAAAATGAAAATGGCAAAGCGTCACCCAACTATCGCGACCTTTTCCCGAAAGTTGATGCCACCCAGATACCCAATTGCGCCGAAGGCGGGGTGATCCCCACGCTGGCAGGCATCATTGGCTGCATGCAGGCTAACGAAGTCATTAAATACATCACCAAAACCGGCGAATTGCTTGCAGGCAAAGTGCTTGTGTTCGACGCCCAAACCCTGCAAAACCGCATCATTAAGATCGGCGAGACGACCAATACCCATATTACCCGATTAGTTGAAACCGTTATTCCCCCAACGATTTCTGTCGCCGAGCTAAAGCAGGGCATCGCCGAAAATTCGATCCAGCTGATAGATATCAGGACCGAGCAGGAACGCGAAGATTTTAACATTGGCGGCAAACACGTGCCACTGGACCAGCTTTATAGCTATATTGATAAGATGGACAAGGGCACCCAAACCGTGCTATACTGTGCCTCGGGCAAAAGGAGCGGGGAGGCTGTTAAGGTTATTAAGAAGAAATTCCCCGAGGCGGATGTGTTCTCGCTCGACGGGGGATTGAAAGCATGGGATGAGGCGGGGTGATAGAGATCAGTGATTGGAGATTAGAGGTTAGTGTCTTCGGGTTCAATAAATTTCTGCGATTACCGCCATCCGTTAAAAAAGTCAGCCCTGTTTTCTTCTTTCCGACTTCCCGACTTTCCGACTTCCGGACAAAAAACTAATCTCTAATCACCGATCACTAATCTCTGACTCACGGATGCGCCGCCACCCAAACCTCCCCATCCTCAAATATTTCTTTTTTCCATATCGGGACGGTCTCTTTAAGGGTATCGATGATAAACCTGCATGCCTCGAAAGCAGCGGCACGGTGGGCGGCGGATACAGCTACAATTACCGGCACCTGCCCAACGTTCAATACGCCCGTGCGGTGGTGAACGAGCGCTTTTTGTACCGGCCACTGTTCAAATGCCTGTTTTACTATTTTGTTTATTTCGGCCACAGCCATACGTTCATAAGCTTCAAACTCCAGGCACACCACCGCCTTGCCTTTAGTGGTGTTGCGCACCGTGCCAATAAACACATCGATCCCGCCAGATTCCGGCGACTGTATCCAATCAATGCACGATTGAACGTTTAACGGGGTAGGGGATATTTGGATTTGGGTGGACAATGGGAATGATAAATAAAGTAACTAAATAAGAAATATGAAAGATACCATTTGATTTAATTAAATCAAATGGTATCTTTCAAAAGCTTTTTAATGCCAACTAATATGAACGTACTAAATCTTAAAATCACAGATGAAACTTTTGCCGGGAAAATATTAAATGAAATCAGTATTTCCGTTTCGGGTGAACGTTTAACCGTCAGAGATATCATTGAAGCAAGGGTATACGCCGAGGTAGAAGACTACAATCAAAAACTGCCCGAAATATATCATGGCCTGGTGCAACCTAAGGACGCAGAAATTGTGTTAAACGGTTTCCGTGTAAAACCAAAGGTACAGGTTGATGCCGAAAAACAGCTTTATACAGCCTTGGACGCATTTCAAAAGAACGGTTTTTTTGTAATTATTGATGACACGCAGGCCGAAAAGTTGGAAGATGAAGTACTGTTACATAAGGATAGCACGGTTAGCTTTGTAAAATTAACGCCGTTGGTTGGAGGTTGAGTTATGGGAATTGGTCAGTTCCTTAAAAATTTAATAGGTGGTCATGAAAGCTTGCCTTTTAGCGATGAGGACGATGTCATAGAGCAAGCCGGTAAGGAAACCGAGGGCGTGTCCTATTGGTATCACCTAAAAGCCACTGAAATTAAAGCTTTCGAAAAAGTACTTGCCTTGCCTGATAAGGAAAAGATAGACTTTATCTTTAAACAGATGAAGGAGATTGACAATTTGGCGAGTTCATCCGGTAAACATCCAGATTGGGATAGAAAAAGAAGACATATTCGCAAGATATTTGTCGAACAGCTTTTCCGACATAAGCTTGAGATTGATATTGCTGATATTGAGTTGCTCACATACGCCTTTACCAATTTTAACGTATACTCAAATAATTCAAATAAAAACATATTCGACTGGCCTGTAAAGAGTTTAGTAACCCTCGTTCAAAAAAAATATAAAGGGTTAGCCATACCTGAACAGGTCGAAAATGCGCTGAACAAGTTGCAGGACAATCTTGCAGACAACAAAAGTTATGACAATAAAAAGGAATGTGCAAAATTAGCAGAGCAGATAAAAGTTATATTATTTGCTCCGGGGAAAAACGACCATGAAGTTAAGCCGGTATTTTTTTTAGGTGAAGACGACTTTGCCGTTCAGGCAAATAAAATGGTAACTGATTTGCCCAATGTTGAACAACCTTGCTGGTATCAATTGATAGCTTATTGCCAGAAAGCAAACGGTGGCAAGCCATCCAAAAAATTCCTGGATGAGGGGTTGGCTATGATAATGGCCCTTGGCGCTGACAAGTTTCAGGAGTTGATCCTTAACTGGTTTGCATTTATTGTAAAGCTTAAAGAAAAAGTAGAACAAAGGCAGTATTATGTAACATATACCTTTATAACCGGCGTCAATACTGAATGTCTGAAAGGCTTTATATGGCTGTGCTCCAATTTTAATAACCCAGAAATCTTACAGTCTGTGGCCGATTTAGCCGACAGGGCGTACCGCAAAATAGCCGGTGTGGGTCAAACATCAACAGTTATCGGGAATGCCTGCGTTTTTACGCTGTACAAATCAAACAGCTTGGAGGGGATAGGCCATCTTTCCAGGCTTAAATTGCGTTCAAAACAAACAAGTACACAAGCGTTGATCCAAAAATACATTGAAGCCGCTGCGGAAGAAAGAGGTATACCTATAGATGAAATTGAAGACCTTGCCATAGATGATTTTCAACTTCATGAAGGTGAAACAAGTTATGTACTTGAAGGATATAAAGCCGTTGTAAAAATTGAAAAGGTTGGAAAAGTAATGCTGAACTGGTTTAAAAGCGATGGCGCAACGCAGAAGACCGATCCAGCCATTGTAAAAGGCAAGCAGGGTGGTCAATTGACAAGAATAAAAAATACTATTAAGCAAATTGAAGCCGCACTAAGTACCCAGCGCGACCGCCTCGACTTCAGCTTTAGGGCCGGGCGGAAAATGAGTTGGAGCCATTTTAATACTTATTACTTAAACCACGGTTTGGTATCTGTAATTGCCCGAAAATTGATATGGAAGTTTGAAAAACGGGAACTGATAATTGATGCAATTTGGTTGAATGGCTGCTGGGTAAATAGTTGCGATGAACCGGTTGTTATTGATGAAACCAGCACTGTATCTTTATGGCACCCAGCTACAGATTCGCTTGAAAATGTTAGGCAATGGCGGAATTTTTTAATCAGCAAAGAAATCCAGCAGCCATTGAAACAGGCATTCCGGGAGATTTACTTGCTGACTGACGCGGAAGTCAATACCCGCACCTACAGCAACCGCATGGCTGGGCATATTTTAAAACAACACCAGTTTAATTCCCTTGCAAAGGGCCGCAATTGGAAGTATGCACTACAGGGAGCATTCGATGGAGGTTCGGATGGAACGGCGCAAATATATTTGCCGGAACATCAGTTAATTGCCGAGTACTGGACCAGTTCGGTAGGTGGCGAAAATGATATTACCGGCAGCGGTATTTATAACTATGTAGCCACCGACCAGGTTAGATTTAAAACTATACAAACCAACCAAATTATTGATTTGGCGGAGATACCTATTATCGTATTTTCGGAAGTTATGCGGGATGTAGACCTTTTTGTAGGCGTAGCCAGCGTTGGTAATGACCCTAATTGGCGCGATAACGGGGGTATGCCAGCATACCGTGATTATTGGCAGGCCTATGCATTTGGCGAATTAAACGAGGTATCAAAAAACAGGAAAGAAATATTGGGACGGCTTCTGCCAAGATTGAAAATTGCGAAAGTTGCCGAAATAAAGGACAAGTTTTTGCTGGTCAAAGGCAAAAAACGGATTTATAAAATACATCTGGGCAGTACCAATATCCTTATGGAGCCAAACGACCAATACTTATGTATTGTACCCGACCGGACACAAAAGAATATGACAGAAAACATTTTCTTACCATTTGAAGGCGATTCGGGGCTTTCGGTTATTATTAGCAAGGCCATTCTCCTGGCTGATGATGATAAGATAACAGATACTACAATTATCAGGCAGATTGGCAGATGATCGATCTGAAAAATTATCTTAAAATACACCTAAAACGATAATATAATCTTGAGCTTCACAACAAAGTCTATATAACTCAGAAAAATATATAACATTTTTAATCAAATATATAAAAAGTCTATTTCAAGTCATACTTTACCGCTATCTTTTGCAACAAATTTCCATTCGCGGTTCGATACCACAATCTTTTTTTTTATGAAATGTTAAAAATCGAGATGCGAAAGAAACCCCTCACCCCCCGCTTACTGGCGGAATAATAGCGATCTCGTCCCGCTCGTGTATGGTATCGCCGGGCAGGGCGTATTCGTTATTTACAGCTACCATGTACGAGGCCAGTTGCTGCAGCCGGGGGTATTGGTGTTCCAGTACATATTGGAGATTATAAACCGTGGCATCGTTGGCCAGTTCAAGGCAAACTGAGGGCCCCCCGAAAATATCCTTTGAAATCCCAAACGCAAGTACCTTTATCTTCATCGATACAAAATTATACCAAATTACTATAAAAGGCTAACTTAAAAATGAGATTATTGTTTTGGTGAAATGGTGAATGGTGAGCTGTGAATAGTGAGTTGTGAGTGGATAGTCTCGTGGAGCTATCTACTGTCCGCCCGTTGCTAATTATTGCCCCCTGCTACTGCCACTGCTCCCTGCCACTCTCTCATTATGCCTGAGCGTCCTTAAAGCTATACACCTTTTTCGAAGTTGAAATAATAAAATCGAGCGATAGCCGTCCGGCGCCTTCTATCAGCAGGAAGAGGCAGGCCATAATTTGTGCGAAATCCGATCTTGATTCGTGCTCCACTGCCCAAAATCCTATTTTCGGTGCAACTACAGGCATGGGCAGCGGCGAGGTACCAAGGTATAAAGTGATCTTTGTGGACAATACCGCAACGATCATTTGTACAATAAAATAAAAGGAAACATACCGGGTAAACAATCCGAATAACAGCAGCAAGCCGCCCATTATTTCGCTGGCAGCGATGATATGCGCCGTTGCTTCGGGGAATGGGAACCCTAATTTGGTAAACCTGCCGATGCCCTGGTTGGCATAAACAAACTTCAGTATCCCTTCGAAGAAGAAAACCGTACCCGCCATTAAGCGGATAATTATAATAGACGATTTGCCTGTTACAGGCGGGTACCGGAACCACTCAAATAGCTTTTTCATTGCTTTTTTCTGCTTAAAAATTATTAACGAACAAAGGTGTTTATTACTCGTATCCGCAAAAAACTATTTACATCAACACCTGTAAATACTTGATAAAGCAGGTTTTGTCACGCATTTTACTTGGATAATGTAATAAAAATGGAAACCGGGAAACTCATTTATATATTTGAGTAAGAAATTAAAAGGAAGGTGGGTGCAACGTGACCTGGAAATAATAATAATTCCCAATTCACTACTCACCACTTACCACTCACAAAATGAAGCACAAATTAATATATCATATCCTGTTCTGGCTGGGCATCTACCTGCTTTGGGTATTTGTTTTTCGCAATTATTCGTTTTCGTTAACCAAAACCGTGTCGGTTGAATTTTGTTACCTGGTGTTTATAACGGCCGATTATTATATCACTATTTACTTTATAGTCCCGCGGTTTTTAAAGAGAAAGAAGTATTTATTATTTGTTTTATTGTCGGCAGGCCTGATCGCTTTTTCGGCCTTGCTGCGGGCTTTAATATCAATACAAATGAATATTCATGTATTCCATACCAGGCCGCAGCCTGCTTTTGGCGTCTTATATCTAAACTCAGTAATAAATATTTTTATCTATGTAGAATTGTTTTTTATCGGAACGATGATCGCCGACCGGGTATATAACCAGCAACAAATGGCGCTTTTAGAAAAAGAGCGTGTGAAACATGAGCTTGATTTTTTAAAAGCACAAATTAACCCGCATGCGCTTTTTAATTCGCTGAATTCTATTTATGGCCATATCGATAAGCAAAACCAAACCGCAAGGAATATTTTACTTAAATTTTCCGGTTTATTGCGTTACCAGCTGTATGATTGCACAGAAGATAAGATCAGCCTGGAAAAGGAAATGGAGTATATCAGGAACTATATCGCCTTTCAGCAGATCCGTAAAGAAGAAAACCTTATCGTGGATACGGAAATAAATACCGGCGAAGAAAGCTATGGTATTGCGCCGCTGTTGCTTGTAGTGCTTATTGAAAACGCTTTCAAATTTGTAAGCAATTTTACCGACAGGGATAATAAAATCGATATCCAGGTAAACGTAACCGGCAGCCTGTTTACATTTTATGTATCCAACACCACGGAACACCGGCAGGCTTTGTCCGCGCTTCTAAACCCCGGCGGGGGCATCGGTATTGTTAATTTAAAGCGCAGGCTTGAGTTATTATATCCCAATAAATATGAACTTGCTTTTAAACAGGAGCCCGATAGTTACGAGGCGACGTTAAAACTTGAACTTGCATGAAACTAAAATGTATAATTATTGACGATGAGCCTATCGCCCGCAAAATAATAGAAGAATTTGTTGACGATATCGATTTTTTAGAGCTAATCGGTCAGGCCGAAAATCCCGCCAAGGCAATTGCTTTACTTAGCAATAATGTTGTCGACCTGATATTTTTGGATATAAACATGCCGGTTATAAACGGGATCAATTTTTTAAAGAGCTCGAAAAATACCGCCAGCATCATTATGACGACCGCTTATGCCGAACATGCTGTTGAAGCATTTTCATTGGATGTATTAGATTATCTGGTAAAACCAATCCCTTTTGAACGGTTTTTAAAGGCATGCAATAAGGCCAGGGAAGTTTACGAAACAAAAAAGCAAATTGCGCTATCGGGCCAAACTGCCGACGACCATTTTTTTATCAAGTGCGATACCCAGATCGAAAAAGTATTGTACAACGATCTGCTTTACGCAGAGGCCATGATGAATTATGTGATACTTTACACCGCCACCCGCAAAATGGTCGTTTATATCACCCTGAAAAGCCTGGAAGAGCAATTACCGGCAAACCAATTTATAAAAGTTCACAAATCATTTATCATAAACCGCAGTAAAATAAAAAGTATCGAAGGCAATATGATCAATATTGGAACTGAGAAAATAACCATCAGCCAGAACCTGCGTGAAAAGGTGCTGAATGAGATTTTGAAGGATAGGATGATTAAGCGGTGAGTGGTTGATTAAGTTGATTGAGTTGGATTAAGTTGAATGCAGGTGTTGAATACTGTTTATAACTTAATCAACCTAATCAACTCAATCCAACTCAATCAACTAAACATTAATGACCATCCGGGAATGCCACCCCGTTATGGCAGGTATTACACGTTACAACAAGCCCTTCGGCGCCGATCAGCGAGTGTTTTATTTTGAAGTATTTTTTGTTGATACCGATGGTCGTGCGCATCATTTGGCGGGCAATTTCCTTTTCGGGTTTGGCGTCGCTGGCAAAATCGACTTGCCCTGTGGTTTTATCTGCCGCATGGCAAAAATTACAGGCAACACCCAGGCCATCTTCAAAATCGTCCACCATAATTTTTTGCAGGTCTTTTGAGCTGATGTTTTTTGGCAGTACTTTCAGGTTTACATATTGTGGCGCGTCGGCCGGTTTTGAAATTGTAGCACTTGCCATAACAGTTACCGTTACAGCAAGCGCCGATATGATTGAAAATTTGCGGTTGATCTTCATAATAGTATCCAAATGTAGAGACGCAATATTTTGCGTCTCTGATATTTTATAGCGGGTTAGAGACGCAAAATATTGCGTCTCTACGTCTTAAACAGGTCCTAAACCCTTTTTTGCCATTATGTTTAACGATACCTCAAGTTCATTTGAAATGGTACTGGTCCCGCCTACATCATAATCTTTCCGGTTTATTTTAAATGTCCCCTTAAACAGGTAGCCGTCATTGGATGCTGTCGCCGAAAATGGGAACGAAATAACCCTGGTTTGTTTTTTAATGGTGAGTTTTCCGGTTATAACAAATGCGCCATTATTCCCGCCTGTTACCGACGTTGAGACGAAATGTATCTTCGGGTAGTTTTTAACATCAAAGTACGATTCATCGCGCAGGTGACCGTCCCTTAAGCTATTATCGGTATTTACCGATGCAGCCTCAATGCTCACATCGAAATTGGCGGACGCGGGTTTTGCGGGATCAAATGCAATATCGCCCTGCAAACCCGTAAATTTACCGGAGGTTTCAATTCCAAAGTTTTTGATCGTGAAATTTAGTGAGGAGCCCTGGTCTGTTGGTTTGTACTGGGCTAAAACGCTGCCCGACATTAAGGCAGTTAGTATAAATAATGTGATTTTTTTCATGAATATATTTATTAACCTTTTAATTCGAAAGGTTTTGAATTGTTCTACTTGAGACTTTCGACTATTACATTGCTTCCATTAAGGGGGTATCCGTAACTGCTAACGTATGGTTATGTTCAACGTAGTTAACATCGGTTAACCCGAGTACACTGCGAAGTTTTTCAGCAGGTACTTTCATTGGGCCGGGGGATGGCGCACTGCCCGGCGCGGGTTGCGGAAACGCGGTCGACATTGCTGTATGGAAAGTAATATTGCCCTCCACCTTTTGGATGGTTTGATGGATATGCCCGTTTAGCACGGATACCGATCCAAAACGCCTTAAAAGTGATAAAGCCTGTTCGCTGTCTTTTGTTCCCCAGCCCCATTGCGGGTAAACGGCCCAAAGGGGAATGTGCGCAAATACTACAATGGGCGTACTGTTTGAAAGTCCGCGCAAGTCATCCGCCAGCCACTTTAATTGCTCGTCGCCGAGCGTTCCCATACCGCCGTCAACCTGCACCATTGCATTTACCAGGCCAATAAAATGTACACCGTTGGCGTCAAAGCTATACCAGCCGTTGCCTTTGGTGCCTTTGCCGTAGCGTTCGAGGTATAATTTGCCGTTATCCGTAAGGTCATGCTCGCCCGGCACGTAAAATACCTGCTTATTGGTGGCTTTCATAGATTGGTCAAGCGTGTCGAATTGATCGGCCTGCGCCAGGTGTGAAAGGTCGCCTGTGTGCAGGATAAATTTTGGTGCAATGGGCATTGCGTTGATCTTTGCAATTGCGGCCTGCAATGTGCCAGTCACATCAGGATTAGCGGCTTTATTAAAACCGATATGACTGTCGCTGATCTGCACAAAGCTAAAATCCGATTTTGGCATGATCAGCCCCTTTTTAATACCGCCGGTTGTTTTGTCAATTACCTGGCTCATGCCATACGATTTTAATATACCACCGGTCATCATCCAGATCACCCCGGTGCCGGCCCATGCCATGCATTCCAGGAAACCCCTGCGGTCGATTCCATCCTGGTTATTATCGCTATGGATAAAATTGTTTTTCTTTTCGTTTTCCATAATTTTTTCTTTAATGCCCCGATTAATTATGGTACGAAGAAATGGAAATGCCGGCTCGCAGGTAAATATTTTACATGAAGTAGGAGAATTGCTTGATGAAGGGGGGTGTTAGTGATTAGAGGCTGGAGATTAGAGATTAGTTATGTTAGTCCGAAAGTCCGCAAGTCGGAAAAGTCCGAAAGAAGAAGTTTAGAGAGCAATCGTTAATGCCTCAATGACTTAATGACCGAATGACCAATTTTCTATCCGCTATTTCAATAAGGCCAAAGCAAAAGATGACAAAGGCAAATATCCATTTATAGGTTATTATAAAACTCAAAGCTGGTTTTAAAGCAGTTGGGCTCACGTAGCTTATTGAAAAATATGCGGCTATTACCCCGGCAATAAGCACCGCGGCAATGATCATGTTGTATCTTAACGATTCAGCTTTTTGCACCCTGATCTTTATTTGTTTCACAACGGCATCCGCAAGGTCACCATGTTGTGAAACTTCCGGTTCAGCGGCCAGGGCGGTAAATAACAGGTGGTAAAGCTCCTCATTCTTATCACTGCCGGGCAATTCCCGCATCCCGCCTTCTTTTAATTGCTGCTCCAGCAGTTCTTGTATCTCTTGTTCGCTTAGCGCTTTCATCATTAATATTTTATATAAATTTCCAGTTTTTCTTTCAATAATTTTCTTGCCCTGAATAAATAATTTTTCACCGTACCTTCGGGCATGCCTGTGATCTCTTCAATTTCAAGATAGGAAAATTCATTCAAATGGTATAACGTTAGCACTGTTCTGTAATGAACAGGCAATTTTTCAATTTGCTGCTGTATAAATGCGGCGTTATTTTTTTTGGCCAGGATAGTTTCGGGGTCTT